>OIKW01000004.1_pt1 | contig 162399 bp, 167 predicted proteins | sample 1584381 | NCBI WGS metagenome assembly OIKW01 (sample SAMN02674600, study PRJEB24791) | human gut metagenome, SKBSTL024 | isolation source: stool | host: Homo sapiens | place: USA
GGTTGCCCGAATATGGGCTGCTCTTTTCGTCATAGAAGAATATGTCCGTTATATCCTCCCTGCGGACGATATGCTCCCCGCACAGCGGAATATCCTCCACATCGAATTTTTCCAGCGGGAGCGTATCCACACTGCCGGGAAGGTCGTTCCCCAGTTCGTTCAGATTGCGGTTGAAAAGGGCAAAGCCCCTGCGTTTGAAGTCCAGACGTATGCCATACGGACGCCCCGTCAGAAAGGCATACGCCGCTTTTGCCATATAATTTTCCATGATTGTCTTTTCCGTTTTCAAAAGTGATACAAATGTAAGACTTTTACCGGAGCAAAGCAAAAGCTTACGGAAAATACAAGGGAGAACCTCACCGTCAGTGAAGCCCTCCCTCATGGCTATTTTTCATACAGTAGCAGAAATTCCATTTTCCGCCGCCGCTCTATCGAGCGGATTTTCCGTCCCTTATAGTGGCAGTAGGATATGTATTCCTTATAAATGTTCCGGTCGCCCGCTTCCAGTTTCTTCAGCAGCCGGCTTTTCGGACGCTTCCCGTAGCCGAGCAGCGTTCCGTGCCCCACGTTGTAGCTGAGAACGGTCAGGAGCAGGGCATCTTTTTTATATTTGCAAAACAGCCTGTAACGTTCCTCCAAATCCTTCCGCAGCAGTTCCTCCGCTTCCGCCTCCGTCATGTCGTAGGACAGTTCCTCTCCCGGAAGTTTACAATGTCCATAACCATAGTATGGATAGTCCGAACGGTCATGGAGTCCCTCGTATTTCTTGACCAGTTCGACCGCCAACTCCGCCTTCGGCTCATCATGGAACGATGCGGGCGTTTCATCCGTGTCCTGTGCAGGCAGGCTGGCGGAGAAAGTGACCGCCAGCACCGCCGACACAAACAGCCGTTTCAATTCCGCCTTACTGATAGACACCTCCTTTCATCATAGCCGAAGTATCAGCCCCGGACGGAATGTCCTCTGTGTCCGTGTCGTTGTTGAACTCCACTTCCCATTCAAAGGCATTGCCGAAGTTGTCCTCCACCGTGATGGTCAGGCTTTGCGACTCATCGCATTTCGAGGTGTAGTACAGGCGGAACTTCCCGTTTTCCAGCAGGTAACGGTCGTTGGGCTGGAGAACCAGACCGTTGCCGAGCTTCAGCGTGCCTTCGCCGTCATACTGGAAATAACGGATGGCATAGACCGCCCCGTCAAACTCGCCCTCGCATACCAGCTCGCATCGTATCTCCGCTGTTTCGCCCTGTTTCAGTTCCTTCGGCACGGGCATTGTTTCCACCGTGAACGGGTAGGCTTGCATTACGTCCAGCTCATCATCGCAGGAGGCGAAGCCGAAAGCGAGCAGCCCCAAACAGAAAGTTGCCAGTGATTTCACCATGTTTCTTTTCGTTTTTGTTCTATTGTTCAATCTGTTCATGTTCATAATCGTTACATTTTAATGGATTTGCTTTTCTTTTCATTCTCATGTTGCGTCAGCCTTTCGGCAAGCGTCTTTTGCAGGTGTTCGTTCAAGTCCTTGCATCCGCCATAGATACCGGAGCAGTCCGACACCCTTTCCCCATAGCGGGTGCCGAGGGCTTCCAGCGTCCGCCTCCCGGCTTCGTCGTTGTCAAGGTAACAGTTTATCCGCCCATAGCCGTCCAGATGCCTGTATGCCTTCGCCGCATTGGACACCGAGTTGAGCACGAGGTGGTCTTCCCCGTTCCCGATACCCAGCGCACGGGCGGACAGATAGTCCATGAAGCCCTCATGCACGTTACAGACGGTCGAACCGGACGGCAGCAGGGTGACATCCTTCGGCGGCACACACCCCTTGAAGAACGGGTTGCGTATCTCATATCCGCCGCTTCCGTTGCCGAAAGCAACGGAAAAATACCGCTTGCCGTGCGTGGTATAGCGCATCTCCTTACAGTTCGCTACGGCGATGGCGGACGGTATGCCACGCTCTTGCAGATAATGGAGCAAAGCCCGGTTCTGCAAGGGAAGTATCTCCACATCCTCAAAGCTCTGCCCGCCAGCTTGTCGCACTCCGGGATTCTGACGCGGCTCATGTTCCGGAAGCGGCATACCCGACATCTCCGCCACATACTTCACTTGCGTAAGGAAGTCGTCCGACCTGATGAACTCCCCGGCAAGTGCGAAGATGTTTCCGCCCTTGCCTTCGCCAAAATCATACCAGAGATTTTTCTCCGGGTTCACCTTGAAAGACGGTGTCTTTTCCTCCCGGTAAGGCGACCTGTACCATACGGCATTGGCACGCCTTTGCACGGGATGATGCCCAAGCCGTGCGAGAAAGTCCTCTATCGGTATCCTCTTCATTCTGTCTATTTCCGTTTCTGTATTCATGGTTTCATTCTCCGTTTTATCATGTTGCTTTTATGAGGCTGTTCATACTGAAACCGGCTGCTCTCTTTTGAGAAGCGGATAACCGTATCATTCATCACTCCCGTCGGTGTGGTGAATTGCTTCACCCGCAACGGTTTGCCTTCATATACTCGTCTTACCGTATCCGCATCGAACTTTTCTCCGCAGGCTTTTTCCAGCAGCCGCCCCAACGTATATATATTGCATCCGTTCCGTACCGCTTCCGGTATGGAATCCGGTCTTGCCCGTACCACGTTTGGATACAGCTTTTCAGCCACGAGGCATATTTCGGGTGTACGCCTGTCAGGAGGTATGTGCAGGAACGACTGAAAACAGTCCTTTTCCATACCTGACATATAGACCTTTTCCGTTTTGATATCCTCACGTATGTTACGGTGCTGCAGAACCGCATTCCCCGAAGTTCTGACAGCCGTCAGCGCAAGTTCTTCCGTTTGCAGGTGTACGGGCACATATTGCAGGCAGTGTCCGTCTTTTCCGACAAGAAAACCGGCAATCTCCCTGTCCATAACTTCCGGACGGACAACTGTGGCAAGATCCGTCATGTCCGTTCCTCCGGCGGAGTCCTTCAGGCATTCGAGTACCACGTCTGAAAAAGGCATGAAGCTGATGATGGCACAATGTTCGTAGCCGAGGTCCGGATTGGCGTTGAACGCTTCCCTGCACATCTCTCGTGTCTTCATTCCTTCCGGCACTATCCCCAGATTGTACCCCCATCCGCGTACCGCCTCCATACAGAGCTGCGGGCTACGGTATTCATGGGGAATGTCGTAGAAACTTTCCGGCTTTTCCCGGACTTGGACATGGTACTTCTCCGGTACATGCCACTCTTTTTTTATCAATTCTTTTTTCATGATTTCCGTCAGTTGATGATGAACTTTATACCTATCCCGTACTCCGTGCGGCACACGCCCGTGCTGCCGCCCCAGAGAAAACGCTCTCGGAGCGTGGCGGTCAGCGCGATGAAGTCCGCAAGGTACACCTCCATGTCCAGCGTGGCGGCGCAGCCATAGACGAAGGCATCCCCGTTGCCCAGCCTTGCCCCGTCATAAAGTGTCTTTTTGCCCCAGTTCGCCGTCTCATACCCGGCAAGGGCTGACGCACCTGCATAGAGGAACACCGTCTTTTTCGCATCCGAAAGGAAATTGTAATAGTAGCCCCCTTCCGCCGTGAACTGAGCCACGGGAACATTCACGCTCCTGTACGGATGGTTCGTCTGAAGGTATTCCGCTCCGTACACCCACTTGTTACCGCCCCTTGCATAGCCCGACAGTGCGGCTCCCAGCCAGTAGCCGTCCGCCCCAGTCATTCCTGCCTTCACCTCGATGCCCCACATCTTCGGCAGGCATCGCTGGGCTTCCGCCCGTCCTGCAAGGAGGACGGACAGAAGCATTGCTAAAAACACTGCCTTGCCTTTCATCGCACACGCAGTTCGTTGATGGTTTCAGCCTGTACCAAATCCCCGTTCTCCACGACAAACGTCTGGTGGCGACCGCCGTCCTTCTCGTTCATCTCCACCACGAGCTGCTTGCCGTCGGGGATGGTGAACTTCGGAAGGCAGAACACCGTGCGTTCCGACTGCTTTCCGGCTACGCGCACCGCATAGTTGTAGGCACGGAGCGGAAACAGCACCTGTTCCTGCATGGCGGTACGCTTCGCCACCGTCTTGTCCACAATCTTGAACGTGATGTAGTCCACGTCAAACGGCACGTTGCTCTGGTTCTTTACCTCCGTGTGCAGGTACAGCAGGTCGTTGTGGACGTATATCCCTTTCAGCAGGTACTGGATGCCGAAACGCTTGCAGCCGATGTGCTTCACCTTGCGCTTGTTCTCCTTGTGAAGCGACTTCATGATAAGATGCACCAGCATCGGGCTTTCACTGCCCAGTTCTTTCAGGTAGATTTCCTGCGCGTTGTTCGGGCGGTTTACCGCGCTGCCGTCATGGATGAAGTCCTTCATCTCCACGTTGAGCATCAGCGGCTCGTCGGCATATTTCACGTTGAACGAATAATAGGAGCCGTCCTCCGTGATGACGCTCATGTTCGTTTCCGTGCGGAAGTTCCTTACCGTCGCCTTCACGCGGATGACGTTCTCCGCACCGTCCGCCTTGCCCGCTATGAGGTTGGGCGAACCCAAATCCACATAGCGCACCGCCGAGGGAAACAGGATATGCACCGTCTTGTCATACGTGACCTCCAGGCCGTGCGGCGGTATCATGCGGTCGAACATCAGCTTCTTCGTCAGCCCGTGGTACAGGTCGCCATCCTCTTCCGCCTGCGGACAGACCTCCTTCGTCAGTTTCAGCCCCTCTGCCTTTGCAGTGGCGGTGCTGTCATTGCTTACACCCTGTGCATAGGTTGCACAGGCTATGCCTGTGAAAAAGGCAAACATTGTCATTACTTTCTTGATACTCATTTTACTTTGGATTTAGTGGATTAAAATTGTCTTGTTGTTTTTTTCTTTTCGTCTTTATATTTTTCGGTTGTCATTCCTTTTCCTGATACAGCAGCACCCTGTATCCCGATTTCAGATGCACCCTGACGGTACGCATCCTTTTCGAGATGTATTGTGACACTCCCTGTATCACGCCCTTTCCCAAGTCGGAGGCGAGCTGCGCCCCGGCATCGGTCGAGATGTTGATGCTGCTTCCCAGCGAGCTGCCCATGTTCGCCCCGATTTCCTTTGCCGCGTCAATCTCCATCGAGCCGGGGATGAAGATGCCCGCCTGTCCGTCGTTGTCGTACACCTCCAGCTCCACCGGGATGATGTTCCCCTGATGTTCCAGCGAGGTGATGCCGATTTCCAGACGCTCGCCCTGCAAGCGTGCCGACCCCACAAGGGTGGCGTTCCGTGGAACAGTCCTGCCCGACACCCGCATCGGCTCCAGCAGCCGGAGCTTAACCGTCTGACCGTCCGTTATCGTCTGGTCGCCCTGCACGCAGGCGGTGATGGTGTTCTTTCCCGGCACTTCCGCAGTACCGATGGCAGTATGGAAACCATAGTTTCGCTCGTCCCCATAGTCCGCGATGAAAGTCGGGTCCGTCAGGGGTTGCGGCAGGGCGGACACCGTTGTCGGACGCACCCCGCTCACGGCTTCCGCCTTCATTCTCTTTTTGCCTCTATGACCGGCGGGCGTTTCCGTTTCTTCGGGCTGCACGGCTTGCCCGGCATTGTTTCCTCCGTTCTGGTATTTCGCAGCCAGCTCGTAGGACTTCTCCAGCAGGGCGACCTGTTCCTCCATTGCCGAGGGCTTTTTCTCCTGCTCCATGACCATGCGCTCCAGCTCGTCGATACGCCTACGGAGTTTCTTCTTTTCGTCATCCTCCTTCGGCGGCTCGTAGAACGTGCCCAGCGAGGTGTTCAGCCGCTTGTTGGCGACAGCCGAGGAGCGGATGCCCGTATGTTGCCGGCTCTCCGTTTCCTTTCGGGGCGTTTCTGCCGGTGTCAGGCGGCAGTCGTCCGGTGCAGCTGTCGTATCCGGTTTCACGTCCGTGTCGTCCCAGAACGAGGACAGGTCGCCCACCATGCCCCGGCGCTGCTTCTGCCTTTTCTCCAGTTGCTGTTGTTCGTAGGCTTTCGCCTTGTCGCCGATGATTCCGGCGTTTTCCGGCTGGGGCATGTCGGTATTGAATCCCTGCCCCTGCCTTTCCTTCTCCCTGTCCTCCTGCGAGGGGGAGAAGATGAGCCACATGCAGCCCAGAAAGGTCAGCCCCATCAGCGGATAGACCAGCATCTTCCTTCTCAACTGACGCTGTTCTCCTGTCAGCGGTCTTTTCTCTTTTGTTTCATTCTTCTGTTCTTTTTTCGTTTCCATATACATTATTATATAGGTTATCATTCTCCTGCACGGGCAGGTTCAAATTTCCGATGTGCCGTATCTCCAGTGCCTTTTCACTTTTCCCGAAGCCGGCAATGGCGGTGGCTGTCGTATAGAGGCATCCGGCGGCGAAGGGGACAAGCATCCCGGCAATGACCGCCAGCCTTGCCTTCGGCGGCAGCGTGTCCAGCTTTCCGTGCAGTTCCGTCCTGAAACGGGTGGCGCACTTTTCAATTATTATTCTTGTCTTTCCCATACGCCTATCTCTCCACGCTTCTGATGTCCCTGTTCTCCAGTATCGTGAACCCCTCGATGGTGAACCCGTTCGGGTTGTCGTCCGAACGGCTCGCGTTCAGCAGGCGGCAGACCGTTACCAGCGTGCGTTCCGTCACGTTGCTCTCGCGGATAATCATCTGCCTTGCGTATGTCCGCGCCTCGTAGGGATAGCGGTCGAAGTTGCAGACCACGCTGTCCACCTGAAGCACCTGATTGATGTTCCCCGCTATGATGCGGTTGTAGAAACCCTTCTCCGCGAAATCGGCGTAGTAGTTGTACGCGCTCCTGTCCGCCAGCAGCAGCGCGCGCTTCACGTTGTGTTCGATGGCGCTCTTCTCCGGCGAGAGGGTGAAGAAAAGCTCGTGGAAGCGGCGCACGTGTTCCCTTGCTTCCGCAGGGCGGTTCTGCGACAGGTCCTGCGAGAGTGCGAGCATCAGGCTCTTGCCCCCGTCAAGGACGTATATTTTCTGCCTCTGCGCTTCGGCGAAGCGGAAGGCGCACACCACCGAGCAGACTACCACGAGGGCGCACGCCGCCGTGTAGATGATTCCGAACAGCCGTATCTGCCGGAAACTCGTTTCGATGTTTTTCAGACTCTTGAACTCCATTTTTCTGTCTTTCTTTTTGGGTTGTAAAATCATGTTTCGGTATCTGTTTTCCGGAGCGGTGCTTCGGGGCTACCGGTGTCCGCCCCGGAAGTTCAGGCTATTTCCTTTTCAGCAGCCTGCCGGCCTGTTTCTTGATAAACCTGCCCGTGCGTCCTGCCACATTTCCCGCTGTGGCTCCTGCAAGACTGCCTGCCAGAGCTCCGGCGGTGCCGATGTTCTTGTTGTAACTGCCTATGCCGCCACCGGCTTGGATAATCCAGCCTGCCACCGTCGGGATAGTGAAGTATCCCACGATGCCGATGATGAGGAACACGATGTACACCCCGTTGCTTGCCTCCACCGAGAAATTCGGGTCAGCCTGCATTGCCTCGATGTCCTGCTGGAGCATCAGTATCTGGATTTTCGCCAGTATGGTGCTGAACAGGTCCGATACCGGAAGCCACAGGTAAATCTGTATGTAGCGGCTGAACCATGCCGAAAGCGTCGAGTGGAAGCCGTCCCACACGGAAAAGGCGAAGACTACCGGTCCCAGTATGGAGAGCACGACGAGAAAGAACGTCCGGAGCGTGTCGATTATCAGCGCTGCTGCAAAGAACACCAGTTCCAGAAGCTCGCGGAACCAGTCGCGTACACTCTTCTTGATGCTGTAAGATGCCCAGTCCACATACATCCCCGTCATCGTGACCAGGTCCGACGGCGACCAGCCCAGCTCGTCTATCTGCCGGTCGAACTCCTCGTCCGAAGCAAGGTAGGCGGTTTCCGGGTTCCGCATCATCGCCTCGTACTCCAGCCTGTCCTTCTGCTCCCTGTATCTGTTCATGTCGAAGGTCTGTTCTTCCAGCATCGAGTGCGTGCCCTCCACGACAAGCCCCAGCACGGAATTCATCGTACCCAGCACGACGGTCGGGAAGAAAAGGATGCACAGCCCGATGGCAAACGGGCGCAGCAGCGGGTACACGTCTATCGCTTCGGCACGGGCGAGCGACTGCCACACGCGCATCGCCACGTAGAACAGCGCGCCCAGTCCGGCAAGCCCTTTAGCCACCCCTGCCATGTCCGAGCAGAGCGGCATCATCTCCTCATACAGCGAGAGGAGTATCTGATGAAGGTTCTCGAACTCTCCCATAGGCTACCAGTATTTTTCGTTGGGGTTTCCGTAGAGTGCCGTCACCCGGTCCATGTCGTTCTTCTTCCTTGCCCGCAGGTAGGATACCGAAATGGTCTTGTTCGTATAGTAGCGCACGAGATTGCGGTAGTTCAGCAGGTTGCGGTAGGCATTCTCGATGATGGCGAGCCGTTCCGCGTCCGTGAGCGACATCCCCGTCACGTTCACCACGTTCTTCAGATCTTGCAGCACGTCCGAACTTTCGTCTATCAGCATGGCATAGCCCGATGATATGGCGGCAAGCTCCTCCGGAGTGTAGTTCTCGTCCGAGAGCATCTTCTGGTAGTTGTCCACGTAGGTTTCCGAGATTTCCATCACCAGCCCCACGCTTTTTGCCACCTTCGTGCCGCCCCTTACCACATCATGCACCGATTTCAGTGCGTCGTAATAGGCTTTTCCCTGCTCGAACACCTTTTTCGTTTCCAGAAAGCCGTTCAGGGTGTTGGCTTTCGTCCCGGCGGTCTCCACCATCTCCTTGGCGGAGTTGATGATGCTTTGGGCAAGATTGCCGGGGTCGGACACCACCCATTGGGCGTATGCCCCGCCCGTACCCGTAAGGCACAGGCAGACCGCTATCAGCGGCATTTTCAGTTTCTGTCTTATTTCCATATTCACGTTGGATTTAGTGGTACATTCTTATTGTTCTTCTTTCTTTCCGCTTTTAACTGTTTCATCCGTGTCCACCCGGATATAGTCGCCGTTAGGCGAAAAGGACAGGACATCCGTTTCCTCGTTGTACGCCACGTCGATGCGGAAGCCCGTGTTCATGTATAGGTTACCGTCCGCCTCCCTTTGCAGCAGGTAAGTTTCCGGCTTCAATTTCCTGCGGACTCCCGTCCTGCGGAACAGCGTAACCTTGTAGTGTGCGCCCTCCTTGTACACCAATATGTCAGGCTTGCCCTCCACGCTTTCCCAGTTGCCGCAAATCTTCTCGCGCACATCCTCGTTTTCTTTCATTACCGTCTCGCAGGCTTGCAGCATCAGCGATGCCAGCCCTATCAGACCGCCGCACAGCAGCAGTCGTTCCGTCTTTGTCATTTTGATATTCATTTTCTTGTCTTTTTAAGTTTTGTTTTTCTAAATAGGTTGCCCTTTCCTGTCCCTTTCCGTCAGAAACCCGGCCTTCTGCCTCCACGCTTGTGCATACGGGCCTCTCTTGCATTGCTTTCGGATGCCTCCCTTTGTGCCGGTACCGCTTTCTGTGCTGCGGACTTGCCGAAAAGCCTGTCCGCATCGGGCTTCTTGCCAGTCATCCGGCAGAATCGGGCATCCAGTTCCCGGTATGCCTTTTCCACCTGCTCCAGCACCGTCCCGCGTGAAGCCCTGTGGTCAATGCCGTATTTGTCAAGGATTTCCGGCTTGTACCACAGCGGGTCATCATAGTCTTTCCGGTACACCATCCCCCTCAGAAACAGCAGTTCCCGATATTTCTCCTCCAGATAGTCCCTTGCCGGAGAGGGACAGATGCGCTCGTATGCCTTTTCCACTGCAAGCACCACTTTCCCATAAGCCTTTCCCGGACCGGGGATTTCCCCCTTGCGTATCTTTTCCATGTACCTGCGGTACTCCGTGCCGTCCGCCTCCTCAAACATACGGTTGTCACTCTCCGCCAGCTCCATGTATCGCCGGTAATCCTCTTCGAGGCCGTACTGTCTTCTGATGGTTTCCGGCAGCTCGGTTCCGAATGTCAGGAACTCGCGGAACCATGAGATATGCTCCCGGACTTCCTCCTCCCTGCGCTGCACGGCATCAGTATATGCATGTTCAGTCTTCATTTTTCCTTTGTCTTATAGATTATATTTTTATTCCTTCTGTCTTTCCGCCACCTGACGGATGGCGGCTTCCATGTCGCCGCCCAGCTTCTCCGCCAGCCCGCGCACTTCCATCTTTTCCGTTTCCTCCGTTGTGTAGGCCAAATACTCGTGCATCGACACCTCTGTGGCATACACAGCCGAGTGTGTGCCCCCAAGTCCGATCCAGACCTCCTTGTACCGCCTCGACGGGTCATTGGACTGGTTGATGGAGAGTATCTGCGACTTCTCCTTTTCCGTCAGACCCAGGAGCGACTGTATCTGGTCAAAGCGGTTCATGTACTTGCGCTGGTCAAGCAGTATCTTGCAGTCCGAGTTGTTGATGATGCTCTCCTTCACGATGGGCGAACTGATGATGTCGTCCACCTCCTGCGTCACCACGATTGCCTCCCCGAAATACTTTCTCACCGTCTTGTAGAGGTACTGGAGATAGGATGCCATGTTCGCCGATGACAGGGCTTTCCACGCCTCCTCGCATATCAGCTGCTTGCGCACGCCTTTCAGCCGGCGCATCTTGTTTATGAAAGCCTCCATGATGATAATCGTCACCACCGGGAAAAGCTCGGCATTGTCCTTCACCGCGTCAATTTCGAAGACCACGAACCGCTTGTGCAGCAGGTCGATGTTCTCCGCCGAGTTGAGCAGGAAGTCGTAGCGTCCGCCCCGGTAATACTGCCGGAGCGTGGTCAGCAGGTTGTCGATGTTGAAGTCCGACTTCTCCACCTTGATGTAGCGTTCCTCCATCTCCTTGCGGTACACGTCCCGCAGGTACTCGTAGAACGTGTTGAACGACGGCACGATGTTACTGTCCTGCTGGATTTTCAGGATATAGGCATTTACCGCGCTTCCCAGTTCCGCCGATTCCGTTTTCGTGGCGGGCTCGTTCTCGCTTTTCCACAGCGTCAGCAGCAGTGTCTTGATGCTGTCCTTCTTCTCCACGTCAAACACCCCGTCGTCCGTGTAGAACGGGTTGAACGAGATGGGCTTCTCCTCCGTGTAGGTGAAGTAGATGCCGTCCTGCCCGTGCGTGCGGCGATGTATCATCTCGCACAGTCCCTGATAGGAGTTTCCCGTATCCACCAGTACCACGTGCGTGCCCTGTTCATAATATTGTCTGACCAGATGGTTCATGAAGAACGACTTCCCGCTGCCGCTCGGTCCCAGCACGAACTTGTTGCGGTTGGTAATGATGCCGCGCTTCATCGGCAGGTCGGAGATGTCGATGTGCAGCGGCTTGCCGCTGATGCGGTCCGCCATGCGGATGCCGAAAGCCGAGGGCGAGTCCCGGTAGTTGGTCTCCCCGATGAAGAGGCAGGCTGCCTGTTCGATGAACGTGTGGAACGATTCTTCCGCCGGAAAGTCCGCCGCGTTGCCCGGTATGCCCGCCCAGAACAGCGTCGGGCAGTCTGTCGTGTTATGGCGCGGCACACAGCCCATCGAAGCCAGCTGGCTCCCCACGTCGTTCCGTATCCGTTTCAGTTCCTCCCCGTCGTCGCTCCACGCCATCACGTTGAAGTGGGCGCGGACGGATTTCAGCCCCTGCGAGTGAGCCTCGTTCAGGTATTCCTCTATCCACTCGCAGTTGATGGCGTTCTGGCGGCTGTACCGCGAGAGCGACTGCATGTTCCTCGCCGACTTCTCGAAGCGGCGCAGTTCCTCGTCGCTGTTGCCGACAAACACGTACTGGTTGTAGATGTGGTTGCAGGGAAGCAGCAGTCCCAGCGGGGCGGCGAACGACAGGCGGCAGTCCGAACGGTCGGTGGAAAGACGCTCGTAGCGGTAATCCGTTTCCACCGCGGCCGGCAGGTCTTCCGTGTCCGAGAGCGTGTGCAGGCACAGGCGGTTGCTGCCCACCCGCATCTCCTCCGCGCTCATGGCGATGTCTTCCAGACAGTCCGTGTTACCGGGTGACAGGGCGAGGTATCTTCCTATGATGCCCGTTTCCTTCTCCGTGCCTGTTAGTTCGTCATCGGAGAGCCGGCGCAGCCGGATGTGACCCGAATCGTTCAGGATGCGGGCGAACTGTTCCACCGCCTCCATGAACCGCAGTACCGTTTCTCTATCCCGTATCTCTTTCGGAATGATGTGTCCCCGGCACAGCGTGCTCCAGTTGCTCTGCCGCCTCATGCGCTCCCTCGTCGTCTTGGTCAGGAACAGGTAGCACCGGTGATTGAGGAAGGGACGCTCGTTGAAGTGCATCCCGTTGCTCCGTGCCAGGAAGCCCGTGCCCGTCTTCTTCCAGTCGGGGCGGTATTCCTCCTTTACATACCAGTCCTGCTTGTGCAGCATCGAGTAGTCGGGCAGCACCTTGATTGCCTTGCACCACGTGGCGTGGATGCCCTCGTATTCCTCCGCCGTCACGGTATAGACTTCCGGCAGTTCCACCTCGAAGGCGGCGGTGATGTCCGCGTCCTTCGAGATGATGCAGCCGTGTTCCACCGCCAGCAGCGGGAAACGGCTTTCCAGTGTGGTTGCTTTCATTACGTTTCTCATGTTTTTCCTCCTTTCTTTTTCCGTCTCAACAGATGGAACACCCGTCTGCGGTGGATCAGGTAGCGGGGGCGCATCCGTGCCGCACCCAGTTTCATCAGCCCGTGTTCCCCGTACTTCGCATTCAGCCGGAACGTGAGCCACACCACGGCGGAAGCCGCTGTGATGCCGAAGCCGATGCAGAGCCACTGGCCAGCACCAGCCGTGTACAGGATGACAAACAGGATGAAGGCGGCGAGCAGCCCGCCTGCGAACAGGAACAGGTATTGTGCCTTCAGCCCCTTGAACTCCACCGGACGACCGATGCCCTTGTTTACCGGGTATTTTTCGCGCTTAGTGCTCAACAATTCGTCAGTCATTGTCCTTATACCTTATATTATATATGTATGGAAAACGCCTGTTTAGAGGAAAAACGAGCGCAGGATGGTCGCACTTACTATCAGGAAGATGCAGGCTCCGAACCAGCTCGCAGCGGTCTTGCTCGTGTCCGGGTCGCCCGACGAGAACTTCCCGTACACCTTGATGCCCCCGATAAGGCCCACCACTGCACCGATGGCGTAGATGAGTTTCGTCGCCGGTTCAAAATACGAGGTCACCATACTGGTTGCTTCGGTGATGCCCGCCATGCCGTTGCCCTGAGCGAAGGCGGAGATGTTGGCAGCCAGCAGAAGGGCTGCGAGGATAATCTGTTTCTTCTTCGGTGTCATTGTCATAATCTTTTTTCGTTTTTTGTGCCTCCGGGTCGGATATTCCCTTCGGCGGTTGATACTTTTTTTATTCTTGCGGCTTCGGATAAAGCCGGCTTCCGGATTTAGTGGATTCGGTGGCAAGCCGTCTTTCAGCCGTAGTCGATTTTCTTTTTTCGCATCTTCGTTACGTTTTTACATTGTTATACATAGTCGCGGATGTTGAAGTTCTCGTATTCCTTCCGTACAGCCGCTTTCATTCTTGTTTTCTTCTCTGCGGGCCGGATGCTTGCAAGATAGGTTTCCACCATTTCCGACACCCTTGCCTCGTACCGGGCATTGTTGCGCCGGAACATGTCGTAGAACTCCGTCCCTTCCAGCTCGTGGAATACCTTGCCAGCCTGCAGAACATCGGATTCCCTTGCTTTCGGGTCCTTCACCGCCCTTGCCGCACGGTCGATTTCGTCAAAGGTATTTCCGCCTGCCTGTGGCTGCTCCCCGTCAAACTCCCCGTCCGTGTCGTGGACGCGGTTGTCCCTGAAAACCTCGTCCAAATCCTCGTCGGGCACTTGGCGCGAGGGCTTTGTTTCCGCCGAGTGGTTGCTGGCGGTTTCCATTTCGTCGTCAAAGGTAACGTCCTTTTCGTTCACCGCCTCGCTTTGCATTTCCGTGGCAGCATTTGGCGTCGGAGTGGTAGCCTGTGGCTTCGTTTCCGGCATTCTGAACTTGCTTTTTCCAATGACATCGGGCAACGGTTCCCGTGCCGGTTCAATGCCGTCCTTGCCGTCAGCTTTTCGTGACTCCTTGCGTTCCCATGTCAGGTAGAGCAGCACCCACAGGTTGCACGCCACCATCAGGATTAGCAGCAGCGTCACCATCGGCTTACCGTTATCTGTCCGACGACATCGTGGCTTTTCTCCCTGCATAGGTTTTCCTGCTCCGTACCGTGGCGTGCAAGGTGTTCGGTGCCTTCCGGCTTGTGGTACTTGCCCTTATAGGCTTCTTCTCTCTGTTTTCTTCTGAAAATGTGGATATTCAGTTCCATTCTGTCTTTACTTTTTTTATGTGATACAATGTTTTCTCAAATCAGATTATCCCTGTTACGGCGATACAGGTTGTTGATTTCGTCCTTGTTCTCTTCAAAATGGCGCATCAGTACCGTGTCGATATAGCCGCCCACGGTTATTTCCTTGTCGGCGATGGTGTTCACTATCTTGGAAACGATGCTGTGCGCCTCCTTGCTGATGTACACGCACTGCCGGAGTTTCACTTCGTTCCGTCTGAGGAAGGTCGAGCCGTAGTCCTGCTTCTTCCTTTTCGCCGGTTCGCTCCGTGCTTTCGTTTCCGTGGGCTGTACCGTATCTTCCGGTGCGTTGCCGGCATCGGGTTCGTCCGTTCCTTCCCTCGCCGGAGGCCTGCCCATCTGACGGGATTTTCCTATGGAGGCAAGCAGCAGGCTCTCGTCTATGCCATCCGTATTCAACTTTCGGCTTGCCATGACGTTCATCCGTTGATGATGGAACATATTTCCTCCGACAGCTCGCGGATACGGCTTCCCTTCAGCATGGAGGCGTCCGGCGGCAGGATGGTCGAGCGGAAGACCGACTTGCGGTCGTCCGACGGCTCGCGGCGGAAACGCTTGCTGTCGGGCAGCCTCGTGTCAAGGACACGGAAGTTGTTTTCGGCGAACAGTTTGCCGTACAGGTCGTACAGCCCGGTTTTCTCCCGTCCGTCCACCATCGTCCAGAACAGGGAGATGTCCTTTGTCTTGGCAAGCCCGGTGGTGACGAGATTGTCGTTGAACATCATCACGAACTGCAACGCGCTTTCCACCACGAAGCGGTCGGCGCTGACGGGCGTGAAGATGTAGTCCATCTGCGACAGCGTCTTTATCACCCCGTCGCTTTTCAGCGTGCCCGGCAGGTCGAAGAACACGATTTCCGGCCGGTACCCTTTCTCCGAGAGCAGGCTGTCCGCATCGTCCAGCGCTTGCACGGCGTTGCTTCGGACAATGGGGAATCCCTTGCGTCCCGACTTGCGGAAATGTTCATAAGCGACGGACTTCAGGCTGTCGTTCTTTTCGATGAGTGCCGTTTCCTTGTCGCGCAGCCCGGCGATGCTGTGCTGTGGCTCGTCGCAGTCTATCACGGCGACGTCAATCCCCATCACGTTGTGGATGTAGTTGGCTACAAGCGCGGTGACGGTCGATTTGCCGACCCCGCCTTTCTGTGTTGCAAATGCAACGAATGTTTCCTTGTTCATTTTTCTGTATGTTTTAATCGTTGTTGGTTTATGACTGTGGCGGTGTGTTTCCCCGCCTGTTCGTTTCTCCGCTTCCGCATATATGCGCAGACGCACTTTCTTGCATACCCGCATTTTTACGGAGGTCTTGGTTTGGTTCCCCACCGGTGTGCTGTCGTATGCCGATACGTCAATACGTCAGCACGTATGTACGTCAATGCATCAGTACGTATGTATGTCAGTACGTCAGCGGAGCTGTGTGTCTGTCCGTCCGTGCGGACTTGCCTTTTCAGATGTCTGTTTCCGTCCATGTTCATTTATTTGCCTTGTTGCTTCATCGTTTCTGTCCGCAAAGGAATATACAAATCCGCCGGTCTGTATCGTTTCCCCCTTGCGTGGCAGCATTTGGCTTCGTTCCGGTAGCTTGTGGCGTTGTCCGGCCCCTTTCCGGTGCGTTTTTACCCCGTATCTTTGCACCCAAGCGGCAGGGCAATGTTCCCGATGCGCACACCGCCCCCCGGTTCCGTCTCTCTTTTGGGCAGCAGGAAGGTATCGGTCGCCCGATACCTTTGGGGTTGGTTACAGGCAGGTCTATCCCCAATCCGTCCCGGACGGATTCTTGTGTCCTTAAAGACACAGCAAGGTGTCCTTTGAGTTACTCAAAGGGTTTCCGGTTACTCCCGGAAACGACCTTGCCCCTTGCGGGGGAGGGCTTCCCCTCCGAAGTCGGGAAGCCTGTTTCCTACCTGCGGTATGCGTGCCGGAAGCTGCGCCTGTGCCGTGAAACGAACCACTAAATCCATAATAAAGATGAACAGGAAAAAGAACGTGGATGAAACGCCCAAATGGGGGCGGCATCCGAAAGAGAGCCGCAAGTCGCACTGCGTGATGGTGCGCTTCGACAATGAGGAATGGCAGAAGTTTCTTGCCATGTATGAGAAATCCGGCGTGTACGCGAGGGCGGTGTTCCTGAAAGCGCACTTCTTCGGACAGCCTTTCCGGGTACTGGTCACGGACAGGACGCTGCTGGACTACTGCACGAGACTCTCCGCTTTCCATGCGCAGTACCGCATGGTCGGCAACAACTACAACCAGACGGTCAGGGAGCTTCGCTGCCATTTCTCGGAAAAGAAGGCGATGGCATTGCTCTACCGTCTGGAAAAATGCACGGAGGAACTGGTCGCTCTGACGCGGCAGGTCGTGGAACTTTCAAGGGAGTTTGAGGAGAGATGGTCGCGAAGATAAGCATGGGAACATCGTTGTACGGCGCACTCGCCTACAACGGTCTGAAGGTGAACGAGGGCGAAGGCAGGCTCCTTGCCGTGAACAGGGTCTTTGACGACGGCAGCGGACGGGTGGACGTGGCACGTGCCGAGCGGGATTTCAAGCGGTTCATGCCGGAGCAGGTACGCACGCGGAACAAAGTCATCCACATTTCGCTCAATCCGCATCCCGACGACCTCCTGACCGACACGGAGCTGGAACAGCTCGCACGCGAGTATCTCGACAGGCTGGGTTACGGCGACCAGCCGTATCTTGTATTCAAGCACGAGGACATCAGCCGCCACCACCTGCACATCGTTTCCGTCAATGTGGACGAAAACGGCAGGCGGCTCAACCGTGACTTCATCCACCGCCGCAGCAAGCGCATCACCTCCGAGCTGGAAAAGAAGTACGGGCTGCACCCGGCTGACCGCCGCCAGCTCCGTACCGACAACCCGCTCCGCCGGGTGGACGTATCGCAGGGCGACGTGAAGCGGCAGGTCTCGAATGTCGTAAAGGCGGTCATGGCAACCTACAAGTTCCGGACAATGGGCGAATACCGTGCCCTGCTCTCGCTCTACAACGTCACGGTGGAGGAAGCCCGCGGCATGGTGGACGGGCGCGAGTATCACGGGCTGGTCTATTTTCCGCTATCGCCCGACAACTCATCCGCCACCAACGGTGCCGAGAACAAGGTGGGCAATCCTTTCAAGGCCTCCCGCATCGGCAAGTCCGTCGGCTACGAAGCCGTGCAGCGCAGGTTCGAATTTTCCAAAGGGCAGATCCGCGACAGGCGTCTGGCGGAGACGACCCGCCGTACCGTCGCCGCCGCCCTTGCCCGGACATACCGCCGCGAGGAATTTGTCGCCCTGCTCAAAGCGAAAGGCGTGGATGTAGTGTTCCGCCACACCGACGAGGGGCGCATCTACGGGGCGACCTTCGTCGACCACCGCACGGGCTGTGTGCTCAACGGCTCGCGTTTGGGCAAGGAGTTCTCTGCCAACGCCTTGCAGGAGCATTTCACCCTGCCGTATGCCGGTACTCCGCCCATGCCTTTCACTGTTGCGGTGGACGTGCAGCAGCCCGAAGACCGTCCCGTCGTGGAACGCGACGAGGGGGATTCCTCCGGCTTGGGCTTGCTCGGTGGCGACACTTCGGGCGCACAGGCGGAGGAAGCCGCCTTCGAGCGCGACCTCAAACGCAGGCGGAAGAAACGCCGCAAAGGGCTGGGGTTATGATTTATTTTACCGACAACTTAAAAACAGAAACAGATTATGTCACAACAGGAAGACGATTTGAGGGCACTGGCGAAAATCATGGACTTTCTCCGTGCCGTGAGCATTATTCTGGTGGTCATCCACCTCTACTGGTATTGTTATGAAGCCGTAAGGCTGTGGGGCATCGAAATCGGTGTCGTGGACAGGGTGCTGATGAACTTCAACCGCACCGCCGGGCTGTTCCATCATATCCTCTACACAAAGTTCTTTGCCCTTCTGCTGCTCGCGCTTTCGTGTCTCGGCACGAAGGGTGTCAAGGAGCAGAAAATCACTTGGCGCAGGATTTGGGCAGTGCTTGCCGCCGGGCTTCTGCTGTTCTTTCTGAACTGGTGGATATTGTCCCTGCCGCTCCCGGTGGAGGCGGTCGCCGGTTTCTACACCGCTTCGATGGCGGCGGGCTATGTCTGCCTGCTTATGGCAGGCACATGGATGAGCCGCCTCTTGCGTACCAACCTTATGGAAGACGTGTTCAATGTGGAAAACGAGAGCTTCATGCAGGAAACCCGCCTCATGGAAAACGAGTATTCCGTCAATCTGCCCACCCGCTTTTATTACAAGAAGAAGTGGAACGACGGATTTATCAACGTGGTAAACCCGTTCCGTGCTTCCATCGTGCTGGGTACGCCGGGTAGCGGCAAGTCGTATGCTGTGGTAAATTCTTTCATCAAGCAACAGATCGAAAAGGGTTTCGCACTCTATATCTATGACTTCAAATTCAGCGACTTATCCACCATCGCCTACAACCACCTGTTGAATCACCCGGACGGGTACAGGGTCAAGCCGAAGTTCTATGTAATCAACTTCGACGACCCGCGCCGCTCGCACCGCTGCAATCCCATACACCCGGATTTCATGGAGGACATCACCGATGCCTACGAGAGTGCCTATACCATTATGCTCAATTTGAATAAGACTTGGGTGCAAAAACAGGGCGATTTTTTTGTAGAGAGTCCGATTATCCTGTTCGCCGCAGTGATTTGGTTTTTAAGGATTTACAAAGACGGCAAGTATTGCACCTTTCCCCATGCCATCGAGCTGCTCAACCGCCGCTACGAGGACGTGTTTCCCATTCTGACCAGCTACCCCGAACTGGAAAACTACCTTTCCCCGTTCATGGACGCATGGCAGGGCGGAGCGATGGAACAGCTCGCCGGACAGATAGCCTCGGCGAAGATTCCGCTCTCGCGCATGATTTCCCCGCAGCTCTACTGGGTCATGTCCGACAGTGAGTTCACGCTCGACATAAACAACCCCGACGAGCCGAAAATCCTTTGCGTGGGCAACAATCCCGACCGCCAGAACATCTACGGGGCGGCGTTGGGGCTGTACAACTCGCGCATCGTCAAGCTCGTGAACAAGAAGGGCAGGCTCAAGTCCTCCATTATCATCGACGAGCTGCCCACGATTTACTTCAAGGGACTGGACAACCTGATTGCCACCGCCCGGAGCAACAAGGTTTCCACCCTGCTGGGCTTTCAGGACTTCTCGCAGCTCAAGCGCGACTACGGCGACAAGGAGGCCGCCGTGGTGATGAACACCGTCGGCAACGTCTTCTCCGGGCAGGTGGTCGGCGAGACCGCCAAGACCCTGTCCGAACGTTTCGGTAAAATTTTGCAGAAGCGGCAGAGCATCACCATTAACCGCGAGGACAAGTCCACCTCCATTAACACGCAGATGGAGAGCCTTATCCCGGCGAGCAAGATTTCCACGCTCACGCAGGGCATGTTCGTCGGGGCGGTCGCCGACAACTTCAGCGAGCGTATCGAGCAGAAGATTTTCCATTGCGAGATTGTGGTGGATGCCGAGAAGGTCAAGCGTGAGGAACAGGCTTACAAGCCTATTCCCGTCATCACGGACTTTACCGATGCTGACGGCAACGACCGCATGAAGGAGATGATTCAGGAAAACTACAACCGCATCCGTGCCGAGGTCCGGCAGATTGTCGCCGACGAGTTGCAGCGCATCCAGTCCGACCCCGAACTGCAATACCTCTTGCAGAACAAGTAACGCGTCGCAGGCGAAAAAAGGAAAATCCGTAGCACTGACTGTTACGGATTTTCTTTTTTGTCAATTATATTTTCTGCTTTATATAACAGATGGGGCATTTCCTTTCCATTATATACAATGGTGTGGCTGCCGCAGGGTATCATTCCGATGGCTTCTGCCACACGGAGGGAAGGCGAGTTTTCGGGACGGATGCTGCAACAGACTTCCTGTAATCCCAATTCCTCAAAAGCATGTTGCAGGCATCTTCGGGCGGCTTCCGTTGCATAACCATGATGCCAATACACATTGTCCAGCATGTAGCCGAGTTCCACGGTATTATTCCCGTCAATCACGCTTTTCATTAAGCCTGCCTGTCCGATAAACTTATTGTTTTCCTTTAATATGACGGCAAAATACCCGTATCCGTCCTTACGGTAACGGGTAAGCTGGCGGTTCAGCCATTGGTGCACTTCCTTCTTTTCAAATCCGTGTTCCCATGCGTACATGACTTCCGGCTTGCTCATAAGGGCGAGTAATGCACCCATGTCCTTGCGGGTGATTTTTCTGATTATAAGCCGTTCGGTTTCCATGACCGTAAGCGATTCGGTATAGGTCTTTATTTCCATACCGTCGTCTTTCCATTCCCTGACCAGCTTCCGGATGGTATCGTCTATGAGCTTGCGGTATGCGTCATTAGGGACGACTTTCAGATAAAACGCAGCGTTGGTTTCTTTCAATACCCAATCCGCTATATCCTGCAAGTCCTTTCCTTCGGGGATATAGTCCTTGTGTATCATGAACTCGTTGATATTGTCCTCCAGCAGTTCTTCAACGGCAATACGGTTGTCTTCATCCAAATCCGAAAAGGGAGTTTCTTCGATTTCGTAGATTTTGCCAGACAATTCATCCGCCTCTTCATCATCCGCTTCCGGTGCATAATTGCCGCGTTTCATGTCAAGCATTTCCTGTGCGAACTGTCCGGACTCCCTGTCCTTGTATTTCTTGGCATATTTTTCCAGCAGTTCCCAATCCTGCCGCCTCATAGGGAAACGGAATGCGGCACGCTCCACTTCGTTACAGCGCATCATGTCCGCCTGCTCGTCTTTCGGAAGCGACTGGCATTCCTTACAGATATGCCGTGCGTGTCCTTTGCCCGTAAAGCTCTCGTTGGACTTGCGGCAGCCGCATATTTTACAATAGTGTCCGTTATGTCTTTTCTTTTTCTTTGCCATTTTCACGATATAGAAACTCCCATGCAAAATAGACCGCAAATTGCATGGGAGATACGTTCTACAGTTTCTTCTTATCGGGTACGCAGCAGTATCAGGTCAAAGTACATCAGCCGGGTGTGCATGGGCTGCATGGCTGATTGGTCTTCCGCCGTTCTCCTGCCGTGCAGGAAAGTCCATTCCTCTTCCTCTGTGGAAAACAGGAACTTGAAGCCGTTCCGCTGATAAAAATCAAATATCTTCGGATTGTTCAGGGCATCCACCACTATATAGCGGCATCCGGTTTTGTTCAATGGTTCGATGAACCATGACTTGATGGCATCCAGTATCTCATCGCCGATACGCTGTCCCATATAGCCGTCACTGACGGCAAGCTGCCCCACCAGCACCGCAGGATATTGGGGACGGCGTTTCTCGTTGGGGATGTTACGGTTGAGCCTGTTGCGCCGGCTGTTCGGGAGCAGGTCTGCACGGATACTCGAATTGGCTACGGTGAAAGCTCCGACGATGCGGTGCTTGTCCTGCTCCACAAAGCAGTAGGACTTTCCCAAAAGCTGGTAGGCATAATCCGCATACTCTCTCGTGAAGAACTCGGTTATATCCCTGTCCTTGCACAAGAAGCCGCCGCATTCGCGCAGCACGTCTTCATTCAGCTCACGGAACTCACAATACTCCAGCATACCGTCCTATCCCTCCTTATCTATATTGTACAGTCTGGAGCGTTTCAGGATAGCACGCATCTTTTCCACCTGCTTCGTGAAGTCTATGGAGCCGCGCCTTTCTCTGGCGTTCCTGTCCGCTTCTTCCACGAAACGCTCCGCCGCCTTGCCGCGAAGTACCGGAATAGGTTTAATTTCTAATGCCATAATCTATTGTATTATAATTGTTTCTGCAAAGGTAAGCAATTTTTTGCAGACTATGACGCCCATGCCTCATTTTCTCGTTATCTTTTCCGCATCCGCTCCCGTTCCTCGTCCTCCTGCATCCGCCGGTTCAATTTCTCCGCAGCCTTGTCGAAGAAATAGGTGCGGCTCTCGTTCTTCCGCCGCTTGATGTCCGCATAGGTATTGTAACACTGGCTCTCTTTTATTTCCATGCCGAACACCTTGCAGAAGCCGTCCAGCAGTTCCTTGATACCCGTTTCACCCTCGTTTACCAGCTTCATGGCATCCAGCCCGTAAATCAGCTCCACCAGTTCAGCCATACTGCCTGTCCAGCGCATGGAAGGGGCATTGACAGGCATTTCATTTTTCTTTTCGCATTCGGAGTGGATGGTTGTGGATAGTGGCGGCACCTGCGGGCGGTTGGAGGGGATATGTTTCTGCATCTTGCGTATGAAAGACAAGGCTTTGCGGACAAACAGGGCGGTATGGTTTCTCACACCCGCAATGTACTGCGTGTGGTGGTATTGCAGTTCGTTTTCGGCATACGCCAGCGCAATCTTCGCCCTGTCCGTATCGCTGTCATGCATCAGTTCCACAACCGCCCTGACAAAACGGTTGTATGCGGCATTCAGACCGGCTGTTTCATCGCTCCCGTTTATAAGACCGAAAAATTCGGTTTCTGTCAATATGAGGTATTCCATTTTCCTTTCAGTTTTATGTTATTACACTTGGTTTGAAGTGTGCGCACATAAAACTATGGGACAAATTGCGGTCCTGCGGGAGTGTTTTTCTTTTTGCATGGATATATCACGCTGATATTCAGTTAAATATTTACCGAAAATATTTTTGGGAGCTTTTCCCGACGCCTCAATTTTTGTTCAGAATCTGAACGTGTGTTCACATTTTGAACGTCGGAAGCTCTTGAAAATGTTCATTTCTTGAACACAACCACCGGCTGGCGAGGTGTTTTCCGACCATAGGTTATCCGTATTATGTTGTCTTTCCACCGTTTGCTCTCCGTGCATGTCCATTCGCTTTCGGGCAGTGAACCCTGAAACAGCCTGCTGCCGTTTCCCGCTATGACGGGAAGCAGGTAGAGGATGATTTCATCCACAAGGCGCATACGCATCATGCCGTTGATGATGCCTGCCGTCTTTTCGGTGGCTTCTATCAGATAGTTCAGGGAGTCGTCGGTCTGTTCGGTCCGGTTGGAGAGGAGGGTCAGGGACGTGTCTTCTTTCAGGATACAGATGGCGTCTTCTTTCAGCGCACCTATCCCGTACTTGTCGGAACCGAGCCATTGTCCGCACAGTGAAGTCGTTTCTGCCGGACAGCCGTCCATTGTCAGGACGGCGAGTAATCGGACTTTTGCCATAGCGGTCATTCTGTTGCGACCGGAAACCGTATATAAAAAAGTAGCGTGCAAATTACGCTACTTCTGGTGACGGCTCTGGAAAGCCTGACAGGAATCACGCAAATGCACGCTATGCCAAGGCATAGCATAAGCATCGCGCAATCGTATCCTGTCTTCAAATTTTCCAGATTTTCACCAGAAACGCCTTGCGGTCTTATTCTATACTATATCTTAGTCGGTACGGGAAACCGTGTTTCTCCGTACCGTTTTTCTCCTATGTTCGTGCAAAGATAGGATTTTCAGTCAAGATTTTCTCATTTTTCGCTCTTTTTCTGCATGATACCGTATTCTTTCATCTTGTTGTACAATGTCGTGCGGCTGATGCCCAGCAGTCCGGCAGCCATTTCGCGGTTCCCGTCCGCCTGTGCCAGGGCCCGCACGATGCGTTCCCTTTCCTCATTTCCGTCTTTCAGCAGCAGGGAGCTGCCTGCCTGTGCCGTACTTTCCGCTTCCAGCCTGTCGGCTCCTATCAGCCTTCCTTCCGTCAGCAGGACGGCGGAACGCACCGTCTGTTTCAGCTCCCTCACATTTCCTGCCCACATCCGCCTCATGAGTTCCTTTTCCGCCTCCTTGTCGAATCCTTCCGTATGCCGTCCCAGTTCCTCGTTGGCAAGCTCCCGGAAAAACTCCGCAAGGGGCAGTATGTCTTCCCGGCATTCCCGCAACGGCGGTATCTTGATGACGAACTCCTTCAGGCGGTGATACAGATCCCGCCGGAAACATCCTTCCTCCACTGCCTTCTCCAGATTCTCGTTGGTCGCCGCCACGATGCGCACGTCCGCTTTCCGCTCGCGGGTGCAGCCCGTCGGACGGTAGCATTTGGTCTGCAGTGCACGCAGCAGTTTCTGCTGTACCTCAGCGGGCAGGTTGCCCACCTCGTCCAGAAACAGCGTACCGCCGTCAGCTTCCGCCATGCAGCCCTTCTTTCCGGTTATGGCTCCCGTAAATGCGCCTTTCTCGTATCCGAACAGCTCGGATGCCGCCAGCTCCCGTGTCAGCATGCCGCAGTCTATCGCGACAAACGGACCTTTCTGTCGGGTACTCTGCGCATGTATCTTTTCTGCTATATGTTCCTTTCCCGTACCGTTTTCTCCAAGTATCAGCACTCCTATATCTGTCGGGGCTACCAGTGAGATACGGCGGTCGATTGTCCGGAATGCGGCACTTCTGCGCTCCAGTATGGGCACGGTATGCCTTCTTTCCGTTTTGCGTACCAGTTCTCTTATCCTCGGAAGCAGCTTTTCCTGCAGCAGGGTCTTGGGAATATAGTCCTCGGCTCCCAGTCTCATGGAGCTAACCGCCGACGCGACCTGCGCATAGTCGGTCATGATGACAAACGGGTTTCTGATACCCGTTTCCCGCATCCGCTCCAGCACTTCCGTACATTCCCCATCAGGCAGACGCAGGTCCGACAGGATGATGTCCTCTTCGTCCAGTTCTGCCAGCAGCCTCCGTGCCCCGGCGCAGTCGTATGCCGTGCGGGTCTCGTAGCCTGCCTTCTCCAGCATTCCGCAGACATGGTCGCGGAATACCGGATTGTCTTCTATCACTATTATTCTTCCCATACCGTTCTCTCCATTTCCTTTCGGGCGAGCCGGATGATGGTTTCGCCCTGACCGGTTACTTTTCCGGCATACTTCCTGATTTCTTCTGCCGTCCCGTTTCCGTGGAGCATGTCATACAGCTCCTGCAGCGGCCCTTCGGCATGTATCAGCATCCACGAGCTGCGGATATGGTGTATCCAGTAGTCCAGTCTGTCCCTGTCACACCTTTCCGCTTCCTCCCGTATGGCGGCCATTTCCTTCTCCGTTTCCCTGACCAGACATTCCAGCCTCTGCCGCTTGTCGCCGTATGCGAACAGCGGGCCGAGGTCTATGCGTGGGGTGCTGTCCTCGCCGATGCATTCTTCCGCGGCTGCCAGCAGTTCGTCGATGGAGAACGGCTTGTACAGCACCGAGCCGAAGCCAGCGCCTGCCAGCTCCTCTTTCGTTATGCTTTTCGAGCCGGTCACCACCATCACGGGGATGGTGCGCGAGTTGCCTATGTCCGACATGCGGAGCAGTTCCAGCACCTCGTAGCCGCTTGCGTCCTGCATCTTCAGGTCCGTGGTCAGCAGGTCATAGTGTCCCTCGCGCAGCTTCTCCGCCATTTCACCCGTGCTCGTGCAGGTGTCGCAGTGCACCCCGTTCTGCACGAATATGTCATGTATCATCCCCAGTATGATGCCGTCGTTGTCCAGCGACAACACCGAACATCCGTCCAGTCTTGTCCGCCTCGCTGCTGCCTTGCGGCCTGTCTCATCGGCTTTCTCAGCCTGGGGCAGCGGCAGCACCACGCTGAAGCGGCTGCCCGTGTTCCGTATGTTCTCTACCGATATGCTGCCCTCCATCAGTTCCGCAAGGCTTTTCACTATCGACAGTCCCAGCCCGAAGCCGTCCTGCGTGGCGGCATTGCTCAGCCGCTCGAACGGCTTGAATATCTGTTCCCGTTTGTCCTTGTCTATTCCTCCTCCGGTATCTTCCACCGCAAGCGTGAATTTCCCTCCGGCATACAGGGCGGTCAGTGTCACGCCTCCACGCTCCGTAAACTTCAGTGCGTTCGACAGCAGGTTGCTTCCGATGCGCAGTATCAGATTCCTGTCGCCCATGACCACCTCGTCAGCGGAGTTGTTCACCCTAAACTCCAGCCGTTTTTCTTCCATCCGTACGGCAAACTCCGTTTCCAGCGTTTCCGCCACTCCAGCCAGTCTGAACGGCTTCACCCTGACAGTCTCCTTTCCGTTGTCTATGCGGTAGTAGTCCAGCAGGTTCTCCATCAGTGCCCCCATACGCTCCGCCGACTGCCGTATATGTTCCGCGTGTAGCGCCGTTGCCTTCCGCTTCCCGTCCTTCAGTATCAGTTCCGCATTGCCGCGGATGGCGGTCAGCGGTGAGCGCAGGTCGTGCGTCACCGTCTGCATGATGTTCTGTCTGCTATTTATCAGCTCTTCATTCTCCCGGACCGACCTGCGCAGGGTCTCTATCAGTTCCTCCCGCTGTTTCCTGTCTCTGGTGCGGCGGCGGATGTCCCTCCGGACTACTGCATACAGCAGCACCGCACACAGAACACCTGCCGCCGATATGCCGCATATCAGTACGAATGCTGTCTCTCTCAGTTCCGCCACCCGCATGTGCCTTTCTTCCATGCGTTCCGTCTCGTCCTGTCCGATTTCCCGTATCAGCCGCGAAAGGTTCCGGTTCAGTATGCTGTTGCGTATTTTCAGTGAGTCCGACAGATGGGAGAATGCCTGTTCCTGCTCTGCCAGTGCCGTACGCATCTCTTCCTCAAACCGCCGCATCTCCGCAATGTGCCGGGTGTTGGGTGTCGTGCTCACCCGTGTGGTCGTGCGTGCCGGTTCTTCTTTCTTTTTCTTGCGAAACAGGCCGAACAGCCCGCCCCGTTTCTTTTCCTCTTCCGATTCTGTGCGTTCCGTCACTGTCGTTGTCCGTACCGATGCCGTCTGTTCCAGTCCGGGCAGGTGGCGTTCCAGCAGGCTGTCCATGCGGTACGCCGTGGTCGGCATATCCACCATCCGTTCGATCAGCCTGCGTTTCTCGTGCAGCAGCCTTACTACCGTGTCTATCCTTGCTGTCTGTGCCGGCTCTCCGTAGTAGCCTTTCAGCCGGTCTATCACCTCCATCGTGCGCGATTCCCGCCGGTCGTATGTATCCATGTCCGAGTCGTCCCACAGCATCGCGCGGTCATTGTCCAGAAACAGTGTGATCAGTCCCCGGTATGTTTCGCTGGCGGCAGCACGCTGCATGAGCAGGATGCGTTCCTCTGCCTCCGCCTCCTCGAATACCCGCTTCTCGTACCATACTGCCATGACCAGCCCCAGTATGAGCATGCCCAGTATGACATATCCCGCAAGGATTTTCAGGTGGAGGGGATAATTATCTTTCTCTGCTTTTTCTTCCATTGCATTATAAGTGCTTGTACAATGCAAAGTTAAGCGGGAAACAGGGTTTGTCTGTTCTGCTTTCTGTCTTATTATTTCAGTTTTCTGTCATTCCGGTGTTTTTCCCGCAGTTTTGTAGGCGGGGCATTGAAGTTTCTCCGGCAATATTCCGAAAATGTGGACTCGTTTCTGAATCCGTTACGCTCGCTTATCTTGGATATGGGCAGGTCCGTATGAAGAATATTTTCCAGTATTTTCTTTTTCTTCTGTTCGCGGAGCCAGTCCGCTACCGTCATTCCGAACGCCTTCTTGAAATGCGTGCGGAAAGCGGTGTTCGACATATGGCATCGCTTCGCCAGTTCCTCTCCGGTCATTTGCGTGGTTGCCCTTGCCAATACCATTTCACGGAATCCCGAAGCCTTGAAGTCGGGAAGGTAGCGTTCCGCTTCGCGGAAGTCGCTCTCACTCATGAAGCTGCCGCCGTTCTGTTTCGGACACAGGAAACGGTCAAATTCTTTTAGAAAAGTTCCCGTCATCAGATTATAGAGAACATTCAGGTGGGGATATTCATCCTCTCTGTCTATTGCCGCATGTATGCGGGCGCACGAGAGCATCCCCCGGCTGTCCTGTACCTTGCAATAGTACATGAAGGTATCCACTACATAGCCCAGCACCTTGTTGTCCGGACAATAGCAGGCAAGGATATAAAAGGCGGCTTCCACCGGGGACACTGGAGACGGGTTTATATGGAAACTGTCAAGTCTGGCTATAAGCCATTGCATGGCGGGTATATTTTTGGAGAGCCGTTCAAGTTCAGCCCATGTCCCGAAACGGTAAATATCCGCGTGCCGTAACGCATGTGCCGTTTCGGTCATCCATAAATGCCAACCGGTTTCCCTTGCGGCATTTTCAAGTCTCTCATATAGATTATTGTTGTCTGTTTTCTTCACTTTTCTGCCCTTTCTTGTCGATATAATACCATTCGTCGCTTTCCCAATAGTGATATTCTCCGTCCGAACCCGGCACTTCTTTCATTTCTCCCTTGTCGGTTACTTTTGCCTTGCCGTTCTCGAATGGGAAGCCGAAGGCGAAGCGGGGCTTGATGACCGTCCTGCCGCTTTCGTCTGCGTACCCGATACGCCCTCGCTTGTCCACGATACGGTACAGTCCCTCGCTGACATAATCGTTGCCGTTGTCACATTGAAACACGCCGTAGTGTTTCATGGAACTGCAACCGCATAATAACATTATCGCAATTATCGTTGGAATTTTTCCCATTGTATAAATCTTAAAATATCAGAACCTGAACTGTTATCCTTCTTCCTGCTCATTGACATACTAAGAAAAGCCAAAGACTTATGCCTAAATCAACTTATATTTCCGTCTGAAACCCATCTCTGCTTTTCATTTTCGCAAAAATACTGTTTTTGCGGCAGACAAAGAGCATCCGGCACATTGTTTTTCGGCATAACGTGATGATTAAGTGAGCGGAAAACATTATTTTTGTGTTCGGAATCCTTTTAATTATAAGTATGACGATTACCGATATATACGAAGCTATGAACGGCAAGGCAGAATCTTTTTTCGAGTGGGCGCAGGCTCATCCGAAATACGGACTGCTGTTTGCAGCCGCACTGCTTGTCCTTTGGCTTGCAGGATTGCTGCTCCGTTGGAAATGGGCGTGTCATTGGCAATTCAACAGCACGCTGTGGTTCTTTGACGGTTGCAAGCCTGAAACACGCCGCAAGGTTCAGATGGTATTGGTCGGCATGGCGATAATTGCCTGCCTGACGATGTTTTTTGCATGGAAATAACGGTATGGAAAAGGACAATCGGAAATACCGGTTCTGCTTCATCGACTATATGTGGTATATTGCCGAAAAATGGAGCGAGCGGGAACATAACAATCTCAACGGGAGTGCGCTGCTTTTCCTATGCTGGCTGTTTGCCATAACCATACCGCTTGGAATACCATTGATGTTCCGCTGTTTCAGTCAGATTGTTGCTTTTGCCGTAGTAATGATATTCTGCTTTCTTCCCTCTATGTTCTGTAAGCTCCGTTATACGACCGGGCAGTGCAAAACTATACGCGAACATTACCGGGAAATGAAACATCCCGGCAGAAACCTCCTCAAAATCGTCCTTATCTCCATCGCACTGGCTGTGGCGAATACCGTACTGATGTTTCACCTCGGATTTATACATTGGGCATGACAATACCTGCCGCTACAGCCACTGCAATGACAACGGCATAGTACACCGCTATCGCCTTTTTCCAATACAGAGGACGCAAATCAAGTTCTTCCCGGATTTCCATTCTCCAGTTAGAAGGTTTGAGCTGAAAGTCGGAGGTGCACCATACTGCTACAGCTGCCCATCCGATTAGAATGGTGAAAATTATTTTCTGACCGTTATTCGGTTCATCTTTTAACGTAAGTAATGTCACCAAAATTAATGAGAGATAGGGAAGGCAGATTATCCCGCTAGCCCGACTATCCACCCAATCATGCACCCCTTTCTTTCGTAGCATATCGTAGGCAAGGATGTATGCGGTTTTATGTATCATCGCAATCAGACGAAATAAATGAGGTCTTCTTGTTTCTGCTCTTTTCATGCTTTTGTAGGTTTTAAAATTCCATATCTTCCGTCCATTCCAGTCCGCTCTCTACTGGCATTGTCTTATCGGAAAAAGCGGGAAACACAATATTCGCTGCCACCACCATAGCCACGATAACCGCCCAATAGACCACTATTGCCCGTTTCCAATAACGGGGACGCTCACGGAGTTCCTGCCGGACTTCCTTGCATATCTTCTTGTCGTCCCAAAATCCCAAAGGGATGGCCGACAGCAGCACCGCCAGTCCAGCCAGACCGTAGAAGACTACCTTTTGTGGTACGTTTACCGGATGTACATACCCGTCTTGCCCCTTTGCAGCTAAGAGAATGCCGGCCAACAGGACGAATTCCGGGAGGATGCTCAGGAAGTATATTCCGGCAGCTAATGCTTTTCGCTTCCTTCTATTGTTCCATTCCGTGAAATACGCGTATGGAATTTTATGCAACATCACCAATACACGGAAAAATCGGCTGAAAATATTTTTTTTATTTGTCATTTGAGTATTTCAGTTATCCATTTCAGTGCAGTTCTTAATAAAACCATTCTTCCATTTCGCTCAATTACAAATATATATCATAAGGAAGAAACTTCGGAATATTCAGCTTTCTTTTTTTCTATGGTATGCTCAAAAGCAGTTTTTGCGGGTGGTTGTTTGGGCGTTCCCTTTAGGTATGGTTTTCCGTCCTGCCCGAAAGTTTCCCGGCGTTTAACCGTTAGTCAGGAACTGAAAAGCAAAACCAAATGCAATAGAAAATCAGACAAAGCCAATAACGTAAGAATATGATTAGCGACAGCACAAAATGTACCAGCAGGATTTTTCCGTTGTACTTGAATCGGTGGCAGACGGATATGACGACACCGAGAATGTCCCAACCAATCGCCACCCGGCACCCCAAGGCATAGTTCTCGAAAGATTTACAAATCCAACCAAATTCTCCTTCACCTATCGGGTAAAGTTCAGGATGCTTCGCGAATTGTATGTAATCACTGATATGCGCCCATAACAGAAACAAGCAACATAGCCCCCACAATATTCTTAATACGAATCGCAATTTCATCTTGTTTTATTTATCATTTCAGGTTATCGTGAATGGTCTAACTCGATGTACCAGCCTTCCTTGACGGGCTTGTACAACGTGGTGTCGTTGTACGTCCTGCGGTAAATCTCGTTCAGGTCGCCGTGTTCGGTGATACGGATGTTCCGGCGGCTTCTCAATCCGGGATCGTAAACGAAACTCTTGGATGTTCCCGCATCCACGATGCCGTGGGAATAGTACGGCATAACGAGGCTCACATATACCGAATCCGCCGTTTCCCATTCCCTGCGGTCAACAAGGACAAAACCGCATTCAATCTCTGACAACAGGGAATCGAGCTGTATTCGGTCAGGCTTCAGCAGCCCATATACCGGGAGGTCTTCTTCGTCATTCGTTTCATAGGATGTATCACTTTGCTCTGTTGAATCAAGTATAATGACCTCTTCCGGAGAAAGCGGCGGGTAGTGGAAACTGCCTTCTGAACTCTCTGACATGATTTCGTACACCTTGCGGAACGCCGCCTCGTGCGTGGCGAAGTGGCGTATCATTTCCTCGTCGCTCGGCGGCATGGGCGGCTCGCAACTCACGACGGATACAGCCGCCAACAACAGTGCTATGACAGATTTCTTCATTCTATTTATTGGGTATGTTGCTGATTATTCAAAATTCCGTATCCTCCGTCCATTCCAAAGAGTCCACCGGACAAAGCCCGGTGTTTCTCACCTCGTACCACCCGGTCAGCAGTACCCTTATGCTGTCCGGCGTATATCCCTTGACCCATGTACATTCGACAAATTTCCGGCTGCCGTCTTGGATTTCATCAAAGGTGGCATGGTTCAATAGCCCTGCACGGAACTCTCCTCCCATATCTTCCTCCCTTACCTGCATGACATAGACCGGTTGCCCGTAGCGGGAGGTGCGACCGTCCTGATTGATCAGATATTGCAAGGCTTCGCTGGGTACTTCCTGACGGGCTCCTACCGTGATATGCAGTGCAAGGTAGTCCCTCCACCTTTGCGGGACTTTCGTCCGTGTGTCCTCCACCGGCTCCGCCTTATGCCCGTCTATCCGCATCAGTGTGCTTGGCAACAGGTACGCTTCGGCAATCATCAGAAAGCCGAGGGAGAACACGAAGAAGTAACATCTGAAGGGGCTGAACCTGCGTCCTTCATAGTGCTGCATGACCGCTTCCCTTCGTGAAAACGGGTATATCCGACCATTTGATAGATAGTGGAGGATTGCGACGCTTCCGGCTATCATGGCGACTGTAAACCACTCAAATACCGTGGAGCCGAAAAGGAAATGAGCGGTTGTAAGGAAGATCGGCTCATAGATAAATATCATGATGCAAAGCATCAGCATGGACTCCCCGTCGGGGCGTCTTGGCTCGCCCTTGTAATGCCTCTGTGCCATTTCTCCCAACCAGAACAGGTAGTCGAAGAAATAATAGCGCCGTTGTCGTTCTTGCTCCTTATATTCCCGTTTCTTCATTCTAAACATAATATTTGGTGGCTAACCGACCTTTAGGGGAGGTTGAGCCATTTATTATAAACTTATTCTAATTTTATATCACTTATCAGCCAGAAAAGTCTTTCATCAAATACCAACTTTTGGTTAAAGAACAATTCTTTTTTGAATGTCATTCTTTTGTCAAATACCAAGCACCTTTTTTCATTTTCTTCTGAGTTATGATATTTCGTCCAGTCAATAATACCAGTATCCGGCAACGGTAAATTGCCACATTTGATTTTACGATTGCCGGTAATCAAAAATATCGGGGCTGTTCCGTACTTTTCTATTTCGGGGGACATATTTATTTGTAAAAACTCACTTATAACATACAGGCTCCCTTTCTCATATTTAATTTGCAAGATTGACTCCGTTTTTCTTGAAGATGCCCAATTTTCGTAATGTATGTAAGCCAAATCAGAATTCAAACTATCACAACTCATAAAATATGATACGGAAGGGTATAATATGTTTTTGAAAAGATAGGTGCTATCTCCATCACAAACAATAATGTCCGTGTCCGTATATGAATATTTTTGACTATATACGGTCTGAAACACAAATAACAGTATAAGTGATATAATTATAGTTCTCATATTGTTTATAATATGTAGTTATATACGTTTTCCACTGTATATTTTCGCTCATTTACAAATATATATCATAAGGACGAAACTTCGGAATATTCGATCTTCCTTTTTTCTATGGTATGCTTAAAAGCAGCTTTTGCGGGTGGTTGTTTGGGCGTTCCCCTTCGGGTCGGGCTTTACCCTGCAATCCCTAACGCTTTAAAATTAAGATAAAAATATATATACTTCTTCATGATTATCAAATAATTTTTCTTATATTTGACTAATTGAATTTCAGGACACAAAGAATTTATGGTTGCATTATTTAACAATGTCGTATAAATGATTTCCGAAGGCTTTGGACTGACTTGGAATGAAACCGTTTTTGCATGATCCGACAGCCTTTGGGGTACGAATATGGCATATAATTTAAAAAATATGAAAAATACATTTCCTTTTATTCCTTCTGTACAGGAATCAACACAAAGCTCCTTAAATCGGGATTTGTATGCTCAAAGTCTTGACTTGTACGAAGAAAAGAAGTACATTCAGGCTTTTCATACCTTACTGGATTGCTTGAATCCGGACTGCCGTAAAAAGTTCGGCAATAGTGAGGGAACAGAGTTTCACTTGCCAAACGGCTCTATTGTCATTCATATCCGTATAGAACAGGATATGATACATATTGGGGCTGATTTTTTAGATTTGCCCGAAAAAGGGCGTGTAGCCATGTTGCGGCAGGTTGCAGACTTGAATATCAACAAATTACTTTTGCCCCGGTTTGTAAAAAAAGGCAACCGTCTGAAAATGGAATATTCTTGTCTATTGGCTGAAAGCCATCCGCACAAGATTTATGAGATTTTGCAGAACATCTGCTATATCGGCGACAAATATGATGATGAGTTTTGTTCCAAGTTCCATGCCACAAGGTGCTATAAACCACAAGTTACCGCTCGTCCTGAAGATACACAGAGCCGTGTGTATGATGCGATACAGACTTTAGGTCATAGTGCGTTGGAGGCTGTGAAAGAATATAACGGACAACGCCGTTACGGTTATTCATGGAATATCCTGAAGATTGTCTTTTATCAGATTTCTTATTTTGCGTGTCCGCAAGGGCAGTTGAGCAATGAGTTTGACAAGGCAGTCGATGATATGAACGAGGAACTTCCCGTGCAGGAACTGGTGGCAAAGGGTACGGAGTTTCTCGAAAAATTGCTTGCCATGCCTAAAGAAAAGGTATTGGAGGACATCTATTCGGTAGATGTGCTTATTTCCCCCAAGCGTGCTTCCTCTTTACAGAATATACAGGAAAATTTTGAAGAAGTTTATGAGGAAGCTACCGGAGCTATCCAGTCGAAAGACTTCGAGAGGGCAGCTGTAAGGATTACCTGCAAGTTCTATGAGGCATATTTCTATAATGATATGCAGGATGATATAAACGCCGTACTTGTAAAGGCTTTGAAAGAAGCCGCCGAAAAACCGTTTGAAGAAGCGGCAAATATACTTTACACAGCCATTGACAATATTATGGAAGGAGAATTGGAACCTGATTATGGCGTGTTTGACGCGATGGATAATCCGATAGCACAACAGATGATGGAGCAGGCTTCTGCCACAGCCGCAGCCATGCAGGAGAAAATGACCGAAACAATGGGCAGCGAAGATATACAGGCTATTCAAAAAAAGATGGCTGAAGCTATGGAGCATGGAAATATGGCAGAATATATGAAGCTGGCTGGAGAACTGCAACAGAAGATGATGGGAGGAATGTTTAACTTTTAAAGAAATATCTTATGGAACAGAATATTTATAGTGTCGTTTTTAAGGTAACACATTCCGGTGGCTCCGGCTCTTGCTTTTATCTGAAAGAATATAATCTTTTTGTTACCAACTATCATGTGGTCGAGGGTTTCCATACAGTTGCCATACATGATAATGAACGCAATCCTTATCTGGCGAAAGTTATATTGGTAAATCCTTCGCTTGATATAGCGCTAATGGCTGTTGAACACGACTTTTCCTCTTTGCCGAATCTGAATCTGGCTGCTAATGAGTCGCTTGTCATAAGCAATAAAATCAGGGTGGCGGGCTATCCGTATGGGATGCCTTTCACGGTTACTGAAGGTACGGTTTCAGCACCAAAACAACTGATGAACGGACAGTATTACATACAGACCGATGCGGCAGTGAATCCGGGCAACTCCGGTGGTCCGATCATCAACGACAAAGACGAGGTGGTCGGCATTACCGTAAGCAAGTTTGCCGATTCGGATGCGGACAATATGGGATTTGGTATTCGGGTTGAATCGCTCCGCAAACTCTTTGATTCACTCGACGGACTGGAACGCGACAGCTTTCAGGTTCAATGCGACAGTTGCGACAGCCTGATTGCCGAGGAGGAGGAGTTTTGCCCCTCATGTGGTGAAAAGTTGCCGGAGGGCGTGTTTGAAGAACGACACCTATCCCCGTTGGGCGAGTTCTGCGAGAGTGCGATAGACGAGATGGGGATCAATCCCGTGCTGGCAAGAGATGGATATGAGGCATGGCGTTTCCATAAGGGCAGTTCCGAAATCCGTATGTTCGTTTATGACAGGAACTACCTGTTCGCCGTATCTCCTATAAATCTATTGCCGAAGAAAGAGGTAGAGAAGGTACTGGATTATATTCTTGATACCGACTTGTCCCCCTATAAGTTAGGTATTGAAGGACGGCAGATTTACATTTGCTACCGTATTCACCTGTCCGATATTTCAGATGAATCTGAAGACAGAATACGTGAAGAACTGGTACATCTTGCAGAAAAGGCGGATGAAATGGATAATATGATGGTAGAACAGTTTGGTTGCGAATTTTCCGCATACTCCAAACAAGATAATGAATAAGACTAATGGAAGTGATAAACAAACTTACGGCAATGCTTGGAGGCGGAGCTTGCCCTTCGGAATTTGACGGAAACAGAATTTCAAAACTTGTTGCAAAGGCGAACAAGTTGCAGACACCGAAAGCTATTAAACTCTATGCAATTCGCAATGAGATTTTTGACGGCACATATTACCGGGTTTTTGCCTGTCCGCTGAAAGAACAGGCGATTGACGAACAGACGATTGCGAGTATAAAAGAGGATATTGATACGCTTGAACTCGGACACCTGCGCTTTAATGCGGTAGGCGGTGGAACCGTAACACTGAATATAAAGAATGAGTACGGGCGTTTCAGCACGAAAGACAATGATTTGGATGCGGTGCAGACCATTAGCAACAGATACGAGGGCATTGTGCTGTTTACCTATGCTGACAGCAAACTGGCAAATCTGGATTGCAGCACTGCCTTTATCGGATATGACAGCAAGTACGGATTCTTGTCTATCATTCCCATAAAGAACAAGGAGGTCGGATGTCAAAGTACGGTTGTGCAGGACTTTAAGGATGTGAACCCGACAGGCGATGCAGAAGAAGACCGGAATATTCCTGCTGGTTTCAGAATGTATAATAAACTTATGCGCTACCTGCTTTACGTGATGATTGCCGTAGCTATCATCTATTGGTTGTTCTTTAAATAATACAGATGTTATGAATGCAACACAGATTATCATTATTGTTGTCGCATTGTTGGTGATTAAGCTGATTCAGGTGCTAATGAAAATGAAGTACCAGAAGCAGACACCACTAAGTGCCATATTCGGACGCTTTGCAAAACTGGCAATGCTGTTTAAGGGAAGTGGGATAAAGATAGATGAAAACGCACACCTCTCCGAAGAAGAACTGCGCAAATACAGTCTTGGCAATCTTTATGCGTACCAGCAGCAGGGCACGCTGAACACGTTCAGTACGGGTGTCGGTGCGTCTGTCCGTGAAATCATTTTAGGCGAGTATTTCGGCATAAAGGACAGGGATAGTGCGGTAGAGTGTCTGCAATGGCTTGTACAGGCTCCTTCGCAAATGACTTTCCAATATGCTTTCGCAGCGTTGCAAGAAGGAGGCGGCAAGGCAAGTCAGGACTGGATTTATGCGAATGAAGAACTGAAAGAGCATACCGACTTCCGAGAAGAATGTCTGTCGAAGCTCGAAAAGCTCGAAGAACACCGTGCCGATATTATCAACGACGGTGTGGCGGCTTCAGAAGAAGAAATCGGTCGCTTGGGTGTACTGGCGTGGGATGCGGGACGGCTGAATTTTATCGGTCGCCTGTGCTTCGAGCAGAAGTACATTTCCGAATCCGAATGTATGGAGTGTATCAATGCCGCCTACGAAATGACTAAAGACGCTTATTCGGGCTGGCGTGATTATGCGCACAGCTATGTGTTGGGGCGTACCCTTTCGATGGGTTCTACCAACATGATAGGGCTGGCTAATGATTTGCTGACAAATCCTAAAAGCCCTTGGAATTATATCAAGTGGTAATTTTACAATAAGGCAAGCCTCGTTATCGGGGCTTGTTTTTTGTCTGTATGCCCGTTGCCCTGCGTTCCACCCAGTTTCATACACCTTTTCTCTTTAGCATTTCAAGACTGAGCGTAAAGGCGATTTTGTGCATCATCGTAAAAGCCCACCAAAAGCGTCTTATGCGTGAAATCATGTTCCTTTCGTTTTTTATATCTTATATGTTACCGCATACACGGCAAATCCTATCGTAAGTACAAGATAAATGCCTATCAGCACCTTGCATCTTGACGGATGAAAATAAAATTCCCGGCTGACTTCTTCAAACGTCTGTTCGGTATTGAAGACGGGTTTGTAGTTTACGGCAAGGGCAATATCCGTTAAAGACAGGACAAACACACCGTAACCGATGAAAAAATCCGTAAGGTTGTCGCCCAGTATGGTTGTGCCGTTCTTTACGCACAGGTTCAGTGCGGACAGCAGCCATACTATCTTGGGGAACAGTACACCTGCAAATCCGGCTGTGGCAGGATTGCGCATCTTCTCTTGCAGCAGCCGGTATATATGGATGAAAATTACCTTGTCTATTATCATGTCTTTATCTGTTTTAAAATTCCGTATCTTCCGTCCATTCCAAAGAATCGACCGGACAAAGCCCGGTGTTTCTCACCTCATACCACCCGGTCAGCAGTACCCTTATGCTGTCCGGCGTATATCCCTTGACCCATGTACATTCGACAAATTTCCGGCTGCCGTCTTGGATTTCATCAAAGGTGGCATGGTTCAATAGCCCTGCACGGAACTCTCCTCCCATATCTTCCTCCCTTACCTGCATGACATAGACCGGTTGCCCGTAGCGGGAGGTGCGACCGTCCTGATTGATCAGATATTGCAAGGCTTCGCTGGGTACTTCCTGACGGGCTCCTACCGTGATATGCAGTGCAAGGTAGTCCCTCCACCTTTGCGGGACTTTCGTCCGTGTGTCCTCCACCGGCTCCGCCTTATGCCCGTCTATCCGCATCAGTGTGCTTGGCAACAGGTACGCTTCGGCAATCATCAGAAAGCCGAGGGAGAACACGAAGAAGTAACATCTGAAGGGGCTGAACCTGCGTCCTTCATAGTGCTGCATGACCGCTTCCCTTCGTGAAAACGGGTATATCCGACCATTTGATAGATAGTGGAGGATTGCGACGCTTCCGGCTATCATGGCGACTGTAAACCACTCAAATACCGTGGAGCCGAAAAGGAAATGAGCGGTTGTAAGGAAGATCGGCTCATAGATAAATATCATGATGCAAAGCATCAGCATGGACTCCCCGTCGGGGCGTCTTGGCTCGCCCTTGTAATGCCACCATGCCATTTCTCCCAACCAGAACAGATAGTCGAAGAAGTAGTATTTCCGTTTTTTGGATGACTGACCTCTCATGTGATTGTTGTCTTTTTAATAAGTCGTACAATATATAACCACTAAAATGATGATTAAAATGGTCATAAACACACCTTTCCAGAAACGGTATGTCCTTTCTCCGAGCGTGTTTACCAGTTCCCACCCGACGGAAGTACGGGGTTCCCAAGCCCATTTCCAGTTGAGTATAATGCCCAAAAGTACAAGCAGGAATACCCCGATAAATATCAGGAAGGCATATTCCGGATGTTCGCCCAGCCATTTGTCTATTTTCTCCGACACATTATCCATATCAAGGCACTATTTCATAAACGGTTCGTTCGTTGTTCCTGAAAATGGTCTGCTCAATTTGTTTTCCGACCTTCACGATACTGTCTATGTCTGCATTGACTTTCAGGCTAAGGACGGGAGCATATTTCAGATGTCCGTAATCGACTGGAGTATTGTTATAAGTTGTTTCGACAATAGGATAATTATGTTCCTTTGCGAACTGTTTCAGTGAATCCAGATAAGGAAGCTGTTCCTTGCTCATGGCTTCAAAATCAATGTAGAATTTCCCGTTTTCCTGCATGAAGTAGATGCAGTCCGTACCATTTCCGCAAATACCTGTAAAGTCAAACTGAGTCCGTCCGGCTTGTACGTTTCTCAATATTTCGGGCAGCTTGTCTATCGTGATGCGTGCGGCTCTCGGAACGGCAATCCCGACGCTTTGCAACTGGGTTGCTTGTTTGCCCGTATTTCTGCATCCAGACGCTCCAAGAGCGAGTGATAGCAGCCCCAATGCTAAAATCTTGGTGTTCATGCACAATATTATTTAGTGTTGTTGTGTTCGTTAATCGTGTCATTGCCTGTTTCTACTTTCAATCGCTCATTTAAAATGGCTCTGTCTGTTGCATTGCTTATTTTTCGGGGTATTGACCGGGTATCTTCTATGTATTCTTCTACCACTTCTCCGAACACCTTGTACATATAAGACAGCACAATCAGTATAGCCAATACTGCCAGTATCTTTTTTATCGGGTTATAGCGTCTAAACAGGAATATGACAAGTGCGGAGAGGATATAGGATATATACAGACCTGCCGTGTAGCGTGTCCTGATACTGTATTCATTGGCGAGTTCACGTATCTCTGCTTGCGTGTCCCATGCCTCGTCTGCATATTGGTACAGCAATACTTTTTGTATATATATCAGGCTGTCCTTGCTTGTTGTCGGTTGCGATGTGTAGGTAAGTTCTACTCCCATGCTGCCCAACCGATATTTGTTGGATGCTTCCGCCGCCATCGTATCGGGTAGCATGGAGAGATACATACGGCAAGTGTCCGTAGCGGCATCGAAAGCGTTTTTCAGGGAGTCCAGTTTGTATGTAAGTCTGGCTTTCGATAGGAGCATGGGCATATCATTCTTGATGGTATTAAAGTAGGAATGATACGTTCTGTTATTGTCAATATCTCTTGGAACATTGTCCGTCATTTCCAGTTTCAAGCAGACATACTCCTTCTTCATTTGTGGATAGACGAACCAGTCGCAATAATAGACCATAGCGGACAGCGGAATGACAAGCAGCAGCCCGGCTGCCAGTTTACGGGAAAAGTCTTTCCATGTCTGTACTTTCAGCTTGTCAAAGGCGAACAGGGCGGCAATTCCTATGCTGTATGCTACCGAAGCCGTAAAAGCGCTTGCTCCCAGTATGAAGAAGTATTTCAAAGCCTTGTATGTTTCCAAGACATCGAACACATCGTATTCGATTTTGTGGAATTTATCGACAAGCACAACAAAGGAGCATACAAACAAAATAGCGAGCGTGATGATGAAATATTTGCACAGTTTTTTCAATAAGTCCATATTGTCAGAGGTTTAATTGTTATTTTATCGTTTTCCGTATAAAGTTATCAAATTCCATTGAATTGCAGCAATATATCCTATTTTTTTGTTTAATTTTATAGTCGATAAAAATTCCAAAGGCATATCCCGGAATAAATGCCAGCAGAACAGATACACTTAATACGATAAGCATAAGCAGTCCCCATAGCCAAAGTATCAGCATGGTACTTATAATCTTGCTTTCATACAAGATGAATAAGTTTGTCAGCAAAAACAGACCTCCCATATAGGCTTCTATAATGAGCAGGATGATGTCGGATGCGGCAGAGCCTGATGTTACCCACAAGAGTGAAGAACCGAATATGATTTGAATTATCACATCAGACAGCAGGACTTGCAGAAAGGCTACCAGTATGGCGAAAATTATTTTTTTCATCTTATCTGATTATGAGTTTCATTCTTGACCGCACACGGCGAAAATGCAGATAACATCATCGGCTTTTCAGGCAAATCATAGCTAATTATCCTGCTCTCCAAGTCGGGATGTTGTCGTTTTTGCTCCTTATAGTCCCGTTTCTTCATTCTAAATATAATATTTGGTGGCTAACCGACCTTTAGGGGAGGTTACGCCGTTTGCTATCTACCGTTGTTTGATTTCTTTCGTTTAATATGTCTTTGAGTCAAAACAATCAAAAGAGTTGCAATACATCCTAAAGTAAATCCTATGAATCCCCACAAACAAATAGCTAATCGCACATCATCGTAAGATAGTATTTTGAATATCATTTCGGAAAAAGATTCATACAATGGAGCAGTATCGCAATAGTCAATAAAAGCATACAGAAGCACATATAGGCAACCCATCACAAAACCTGCAATAGGTAGTAATATACGTGCTTTGTTTATTCTTACTTTCATTGTTTCTTCTGATTTATGAGGATAAATAATGTTTGACAGCGTTCCGCTTTAAGCGGTAGTAACTGTCTTTTTAATAAGTCGTGAAATAGATAACTGCCAGAATGATGATTATGAGTACCAGCGAAACGGCGTGCCAAAAGCGGTAAGAGGTCGGTTCTAAAAGTTCTAACCAATGATACCCGACCCAACTTTTAGGCTCATAAGTCCATTTCCAGTTTAAAATATTGCCAATTAGTAAAAAAACAAATACTCCAATAAATATTAAAAAGGCAATATCATGATTCTTGTCTAAAAAAACAGATATTTTCTCCGAAAAGTTAGATATAGATTCTTGCATACTATTTCTTTATTTTATAAATGCTTTGGCGGATAATCACCATTAATGGATGTTATCTGCCTTTTCGAGTTATTACAATATCATCATACATCAATAATAAAGGCTGACCGTCTGGTTTATATTCCCTCCAATTTTCAATGCTTGGGTTTTCATAATCCATCGTTAAATGATAATAGTTATATATTCCACGACTTTTTGGTGGCAAATCCGGAAGGCTATGTATGTCATAGCATCCGACATTTTCCAGCCCTTTTTCTTCTATCAGTTTCAACCATCCTAAAGCTTTGTCTATTTGTTGAAGATAGGAAAGTTCCTGTTTATTGCCATTTTTCAAAGCGTCAACAGTTTTAATTCGTTCTTTTTGTAATAACTCAATAATATCTTTCATTCATTTTTAATTATTAACAGGTAATGTTTAGTGTCTAACCGACTGTTCAAGGAAGATTAAACCTCTTTCCGGCATCAAGCGGAATATTTACCGAATGACGACGATCCAGCAAATCCGAATAAAGCCTGACTCTTAAGGAATCACCTGAAATGAGCTGTCTGATAAACTTCCGCTGGCGTGGGGAAAGTGAAGATGGAGTAACCCGCCAACGGGATTCCTTATGTTTTCGGAACATTGAGGCAACCGTATCCTCAAACAGTTTCTGAAATTCAGGATTTTTATAAACAAATATTCGTGAATTGATGATGTAACGGTTGGATTCTTTTGGAAAAATGGGGTCCGAATCAATCAAATTGCCTATAGTATCTTCCTCAATTCTGTGAAGGAGATGTCGACTCCATCCTTTGGTAGGATTTTCTTTAAATCTGTATCCGGCTTCATAAGCATAGCCATAATAAGAAGGACCAAGTACATATAACCTTTGGGGACTGTTATTCTGTATGACAAGTTCGGCTGGAATTTCTATCCACATCAGTTTGTTTTCTTTGGAAGAGTAACCGAAAACCGGATAGTGGGCTGTACGGGTTTGGACAATCTCATACTCCCGAATCAGATTCTGCCGGATTATTCTTTTTATCGTTTCGGGAGAAAACATGGAGAATACAATCGGTTTTTCGGATAAGATACTGTATTCTACATTCTTGCTTTTCTGTTCTGTATCCAGTCTGTCTATATTTTCCTCCCTGTATTCTGTTAAAATAAAATCATCGTATTTTTCTGAATAGCCAAATCGGGCATAGCCGATACGGAACATATGACCGTCGCAATATGGGATTCTGATTATAAATCCCTTGTCAGAGACTTCAACGCCTATATCCTCTTCAATCGGGCAGTTGCCTGACAGCGGGAAGACACTTTCTCCTGCCGCCCTTCCGTCCTTGGTGAGTTTCACATACACAGCGGCAGGTCTCCTGCCGTGTTTGTCCATAGCAGAATCTACGGATACGGTAAGTTCGTTGTTTTTGCCAAACAGATTGTATCTATACAGCGTTACAATATCCTCCTCTTCCTTCATGTCATTCGTTATATTGCCATGAAAGATGATAGAGTCCCTGTCGGTTTGCCCTTTTATCATTAGAAAGGGGGACAACACCAATATAATGCAAAAAAATATTCTCATCAAAAATAGATATGTAACACTATCTGCAATTATCTACGGTTTTCACGACTGTATTCTCCTCATGTCTTGACAGGCAGTCCTTCCATTCCGCTCGATTACAAATATATATCATAAGGACGAAACTTCGGAACGTTCGGTCTTCCTTTTTTTCTATGGTATGCTCAAAAGCATTTTTTGCTGATGAAATCCACCCTCCCTTTAGATATCGGGTAAAATTCAGGATGCTTTGTGAATAATATGTAGTCTTCGACATGCACATATACACAACAGCAAGTAACATAAGCTCCACAATATCCTTAATACCAATCTTAATTTCATCTTGTTTTGTTCATCATTTCAGGTTATCGTGAATGGTCTAACGTTCTGGTCGCCGTGTTCGGTGATACGGATGTTCCGGCGGCTCTCAATCCGGAATTGTAAACGAAACTCTTGGATGCTCCGCCGTTCACGATGCCGTGGGAATAGTACGGCATAACGAGGCTCACATATGCCGAATCCGCCGTTTCCTATTCCCTGCGGTCAACAAGGACGGGCTATAAATGTTAAATCCTGTCCGATTTACCGAAAAAAGTACAGCGTGCCGTTCGTAATGTACCGCACTTTTTTTATATTTGCCTAAGAGACAACTGAATGTAGTGTGTATCTATTGAAAATGAAAGTGAAATAATCATCCATTCCAAAAACAAAAAATATGAAGATGATAAGAATAGCTTTTGCAGTTTTATCGGCAGTGCTTTGTCTGGTAAGTTGTAATAATGAATCTCAACGAATACCCATTTATGTTGAGCCGTGGTATAATTCTGAACCTTTTACAATTCAAGTGGGGAAGTTTAGCGATGTGCTGAAAAGTGAAGATGTAAAGAAAGTGCAAAGCACGGCTGATGTAATTCGTGCAGAAATAGATAATACTCCCATTGAAACGCTCTATGTATTGGCTATTAGATTTTATGACTTAGGGCAAAAAGATGATGCCGTTTATTGGTTTTATACGGCACAGTTCCGCCGAAACCTTTACGCCCGTATGATAGAAAATGTAGGGGGTGTAGGAGAACCTGCATTTGAATGTCGGCAGGCGCAATTGGCATTCAATAAACTGTCCGGGAAATGGATTAATGGTTATGCAGGTGGTGTACCGGATAAATGGCTTGAAATTCTTGTTCAAGTTATTGATGAAGGTCCCAAAAGCGGCTATGTCGGATTGGCTTATCCTGAACTTACCTTTAAGCCGGAAACAGAACAAGCTGCGGTAGCCGAAGAAATAGCGAAAGAATTATCTGAACTGCGACAATATATTATAGACAATAGGGAAGAAATGGCACAAGCCCGTAAAGAAAATGGAATAGAAGGGAAATATTGATTGAATCTGAAAATAGGATATAGATAGACGACCATAAGATGAATATAAACTGGAGAATAATAATTCCTATCGTTCTTTTATTGATTTATGCTTTAGAATTGGCTAATAAATTAATGAAGATGAATATGGAAAAAGCAATCATGGTTGCAGTCAGCTTATTGCTTTATATATCAGCATGTTGTGCCAACGTGTTTGCTGGCGGTGACAGAAATCCCGGATGGGCATATTTGCTCGGAGGATGGATTGAAATCTTTTTGGTAAAATGGCCTTCAAAGCTTTTTTATATGGCATGGCTGGCTAATATCACTTATGGATTTTCTATTAATATGTACTTGTCGGGGAAGAACACTTCATTATTATATGTACTTATTATAGTCAGCATATTATTGGCTATGCTTCCGTTGTTTTTTAATAATCCGACATTCGTAGACCCGGAACGGGGCATTGAAAGCACTCTTGGAGTTTTTCATTTGTCAACAGGTTATTATCTTTGGATAGGTAGCTTTTTGACTTTGTTATTGGGCGAAATCGCATTGTTTGTATTAAAAACAAAATAGGATGACTCACTATAATCTACTTCGTATTTTTCCATAAATGCAATCCTTGTCAAAAAGCAGTTTTTGCGGATGGTTGTTTGGGCGTTCCCCTTCGGGTCGGGCTTTCCGCTGCAAGTCCTCGCTATGCTGTGGGCTTTTCCCTGCAATCCCTAACGTGGATGAAAGGGCTTTCACTGTCTTGCGCTTGCACCTTGGCGCACGGGCTGTTCCGTCCCGGTGTCCGTTTCCGACCACTCCGGCAGCCGACCTTATTCAACGTAGTATTCTATAATATCTTTTATCAGCAACTCTTCTCCTTGTTTCCATAGTTTCCAGCCTTGTTCACCCTTTATTGTATCGCCTTGTACCTCAAACGGTTTTCTGACTTCCGTATTATCCTTGAAGCAGACTACCGTCACCATGCGAAGATAGTCTTCCCAAGAGATATAGTAGGTGTCAAAGTCATGCGTTCTTTTCGCTGGAATACCATTTATCCGCATGAGGCTGCGGTTGCGTTGCATCCTGTTTCCATGCACCATAATCTGCCCGGGGGAACAGTTGATCCATGCCGTTTTTCCACTTTCCTCGTTCAGTACAATTTCAGCCCTTCCCGCCGTTAAGCCCAACACTCTAAAACGGAGCATGGGAAATGTGTAGATCAGACTTTCCGTCTCTTCTAAGTATTCATGTATATTGCTCCCGGATCTCCATGCCAAGGGCATTAACGTGTCTGATTCCGAAGAGTAACGATAGTAATATCTGCCATCCTTGCATGAAGCGTTATTCTGTCCGTCCTGCCATTCCTGCGGATTGTCATCCTTCCTTTTCCGCTCGGCAATATCCTTGTCAAACGGATACTGATGCAGTGCAATGCTATCTTCCGGCTCCTTGCACGTTGCTGTCCGGTATAATGGTATGACGGGGTTCTGCTCGGCTATGACCTCCATGAATCCAATACCCAAAGGAGCATATAATCCATTCTTGCGTTGGAACTGGAAATGATTGCCTTGTATGAAAAGAGAGGGAAAATCATCGGAAGCATTCCCCGTTATTATATCTGCTTCGCTGATAGCATCCGCTGTCCGTTGGTTTTGTTTGCAGGAAGATATGCAGACGGACTCATTGTCTGTCGGAGGCATAGGCGGCTTGCAACTCATGACCGATGCAGCCGTCAAAAGTAGTGTTATGATGACTGTCTTCATTTCAGTTTAAGCCCCACCTTCTCCATGCCATGTACAGGTTTGGGTATTTTCTTTATGGTTATGCTGAATCCATCGCCCTGATTTCTCTCCACCTGTGTACTCTCCCTCAATGGTTATATAGGGTTTGCCATCCCATGTTGATTCCATACGATAGGAACCGTTGAGTTTTCCATTACGGTAGTGACGTGTAGTCTTGCTGCGTATTGCGCGGCCGTCCTCGAAGATTTCCCATTCCTCGCCATCTTTTTCCCCGTCGATATAATGAGATTCAAAAATCTGTTCACCCGTCTTGTTGGCAAAGCGACGTTCCCGCCCGTTCTCCACACTCTGTTTGTACTCCTTTTCAATCTCTATTTTTCCGTTACGGAAATAGGTCTTTACAGTTCCGTCTATCTTGCCTTGCAGCATGGGTGTTTCCTTTCGGGGAGTAACGCCGTCTTGGTAGTATTCCGTGAATGTTCCGTTACGCTTGCCCTTGACATATATGCCCGACTCACGCAATACCCCGTCACGGTAGCGGCGATAATTGCTGTTTATCATGCCGTCGGAAAGTTTCACGTGTTCCTCGTCAAGTCCTCGTATAATGCGATATTTTCCCTGCAACGGCCGCTTACTGTCCTTTTTATAATATACCGTGCGCCGTGCGTCATCCGTCAGGGTCTGCAAATCATTCCATTCTACTGTTCGTTGTGCGGAAACCGTGCCGCACAATAGCAAAAAGAGGTATAGTGTTAATATTCTATTCATTGTATTTTTACGTTTCGAGGTTGATAATGTTTGACAGCGTTCCGCTTTAAGCGGTAGTAACTGTCTTTTTAATAAGTCGTGAAATAGATAACTGCCAGAATGATGATTATGAGTACCAGCGAAACGGCGTGCCAAAAGCGGTAAGAGGTCGGTTCTAAAAGTTCTAACCAATGATACCCGACCCAACTTTTAGGCTCATAAGTCCATTTCCAGTTTAAAATATTGCCAATTAGTAAAAAAACAAATACTCCAATAAATATTAAAAAGGCAATATCATGATTCTTGTCTAAAAAAACAGATATTTTCTCCGAAAAGTTAGATATAGATTCTTGCATACTATATTCTTCATTTAATAAATGCTTTGGCGAATAATCACCATATAATGGATGTTATCTGCCTTTTTGAGTTACAATATCATCAAACATTAAGAGTAAAGGCTGACCGTCCGGTTTATATTCCTCCCAATTTTCAACGCATGGGTCTTCATAATCCATCATCAAATGATAATAATTATATATTCCAACCCTTTCTGGTGGCAAATCCGGCAGACTATGTATGTCATAGCATCCAACATTTTCCAGCCCTTTTTCTTCAATCAGTTTCAACCATCCTAAAGCTTTATCTACTTGCTGAAGATAGAGAAGTTCCTGTTGATTGCCATGTTTCAGAGCATCAACAGTTTTTATCCGTTCTTTTTGTAATAACTCAATAATATCTTTCATTCTTATTGTGTTTTTTAGTTGCACATAATGGTTTGCAGCGTTCCGCTTATTCGGTCGGTTTGCTGTTTGTTACTAACGCTTTATTTTTTATTCCAATACTCTTGCATCCAACTTTCATATTCCAAAGGATATATTTCATTGGCAGAATTTAGTTTATCATTGATATTCAATTTTCGTTTGGATTTAGCGGATTCTGTTTTCAGCAGAGAAAGTCCTTCTATTAACTTTCTCGCGTCATCTTTCAAACGAAACCACCTTTGCCAATCGTTTTTTGTCATTTCCGCTTCTCGTTGCTTCTGATATTCTTTACGTTTAGCCGTCTGTTCTAATTGAAGCAAGAGATTTTCATCTGCAACAAATATTGGGACTTCTTGGAAAATTAGCAGATCAGAATAATATTTAGATAAAACGTCTTTAGCCTTTTCACTGACATAAATTTCAGAGCAGAAGTCGCAAAAAATCCTATCAATGAAAATATCCAATCCTGAAAGGCTTTGTTCTACTAACTTGGCAGAACCACGTTCTTGCTCGCAATAAAGCAGTCCGTCCTTTTGAGGTATCAACGCAAATAAATTCCCTATTTGCTCCGCTACCGTTTCGTTATGTTTGCGCTGTGTAATATATTCTTCCGCATCCATACTTCCAGACGGATATATCAAAGGCTCCGGTGATTGTAAATCCCAGTTCTCCCAATCCAATTTTACAATCTTTTCCTTGTTTACCGGTTGAAGGACAAAGCCTGTAAGATTTGATTCTATAATATACTGTAAAACATCCTCCTTGACAATTAACACAGGACTTTCTCTGTTATATTGAGAACGGTAGATAGAAGGGCAAAACGCTCCGGTTCTAAAAATCATGTGGGAGTTTGTATCTTTATCATAACAGTAAATACCTTGCCACAGCATTTCTCCATAACTTCCCCAAGGCATTATTCTATTTTTTACAGTATAATATTTCATCTTTCTTTATTTATGCGTTAGTAATGGTTTGGTGAGGAACAGCGTTTAGCTGTTGGCTCGACCTTGTTAACAAAATATTATACCCATTCTAATATTGGGTTAGGTCTATGAACAAGATACTGTTTATTACCCGGAATTGAAAATGTTATTCCTGTAATGCAATTTCGTTCAAGCTCCTCTTTTAGTTTGTCAGATATATAAATCATCCATGAAAAGTAGGGTATTTGAAACAAATCCATTGAGAAATCAAAAGAACGATTAAAATATATCTTATCAACTTGTTCAAACTCCCAATACTCCTCAGATAAAGCAGATATTTGTTTTTGATTTTTTTCTCTTAGCTTTGCCGTTTGAGATAACTTACTTATCATTTCCGATATAGTTCTGTTATGTATAGGCAAGTTTTCTACATCTTTTCTATCTCTGACCAAGAGATATTCTCCTGCGTTTGTTTTTATCCGAATATTGGATTTTTCATAATCAATCATTCCTAATATATCATTTTGAATATAGGTAAAGTCATAATGTAGAGCATAATAGTTGGCATCTACTTTATTCCTTTTTTTAGGCATATAAACATCTACATTAAAAAACCGATGTTCGGGCAAACAGTAATGTTCCATGATATTTTTGACTTTTTCTGATATACACAACTTATCTATTGGGCTGAGGATAAAATCATTAAGTCTATTAAATTCTACATCATCATAAATCCTAATTTCAAGATTTAAGTCGGGAATTTGTTCTGGATATGCACCATTCTCTCTAATATACATCAACAAAGAGAATTCCGGCGACTTTTTCCAATAGTTCTTTGTATACTCAGCAGAACTTGTGTCCTCTACTGTTAATACATAGTATTCTTTGTTCATAGACTTTCTATTTTGCTAATGCTTGGCGGATAACCGACCTTTTCAGAGGAGGCTCATCCGCTTGTTATCAATGGTTTTACTTTGTGCAATCAATTAACTTTTTTATTTCTTCGACACGTTTTGCATCGGTAAACGATTTAGATTTAAAATAATTATCTGTAAATTCCTGATTTTTAATTCGTAATATTCGTTCTCTTAACAACGGAACTAAAACTATGGAATCGAGATTTTGAAATCGTTCCTTATATTTTATCAATATCTCTTCCAAACGATTAAAAACGGCATCGCAAAGTTGACATCTCATTTCATTTTCTGACAACTCTATATACTCATCCAAAGCCAACATTTGATCTATGTTAAGTATATCTTTTTTTTGAATATATCGAGCATACGATTTTAAGCTATTTTTTTTAATATCTTCTCTGCGAAATAATCTTAAAACAATAGCTAATGATATATGGTGTTTATCTATTCTTTGCACCTGATTAGATATTTCCTCTTGCCAAATCATATCCCCCAAGTTGGTAGCTATATAGTTTACAATTTTGTCTTGTTTCACATTGGCTTCAAAACTTCCAGCCCACCTTAAATCATATGTTATTGAAAAAAAAACTCCCATATTATTTATTCCGTTAAAAACAAACTACATTTTTAGACATCTTTATTGATAATGTCCGGCAGCGTTCCGCCTTGTTCAGTCGGTAGTGCTGTTTGTTATAAACTCGGTTTAATTAATTTCTTTCTCCAAATCACAATATATTAAAGTCGTTAAACGAGTAAATGCTTCCCATTCTTTTTTCGTTAAACGCGGCAAAGCTTGTTTTATCACATCAAAAACTTCATCCTCTTTGTCTTCCACGGCATTGGCTATTTCCGACAAAGGATAGTTTTTGGTTTTTAATCCACATACATTTTTACCGGTATAAGGATTTTTATATCTCCTGATACCAACTGCTTCACCACACTGCTCATTATCGGGCGTTTGCGAAAAATGATAGCTCAATTCTTCTATTATTGAACTGTCTTGATGTTCATTGATTTTCTCTAATATTTCTTGAAAAAACGATTTATTCATTGATTCGAGTTTATAATGTTTTGCAGCTAATCGCCTTTATGGGCGATTAAGGTGCGTGTTAACAATCATTATTCTAATTTCTCATGTCTAAATTCAAAATCTATATTCTCACCCGGAAGCAGTTTAGTCATATAACTCTTTTTTTCTCCTTCATCAAACTCAAGTTCACCTAAAAGCTCCTGAGTACTAATAATTTCATTTTTCAGATAATCATTAAAGTTGTTATATACTTTGCCACATTTAATTGGATCGTGTGAAAAAAGGACTACTTCATAATTATCTTTATCAATACATAATGGATCTGTAGCTGGACTTTCAGCAAAAACAATATATTTATCTATTACTTCTCTTGGAAATTCGGATAAAACAAATTCCCATGAACTTTCTGACAATGGAATCAAATTATCTAATGGATATAAATTTGACATAAAATCCGTATTGTCAGTTCCTCCAAAATACAAATAGAAATCTTTCATTTCTTTAGGAAGTTTCCAACCTAATTTTTTTTCGATTTCAATAAGTATATCTTTATCATCAATTGGAAAAACTTCTATATCATAATTCTCCAAGAACTTTATAAGACTACTTTTCCAACCACGTTCACCAATTCTTTGTATTGGCATTTCTACATTTTTCATATATTCTTTTTTTGATTGTTAATGGGATGCAGATAGCAACCCATTACGGTTGCTTATCTGCATGTTATTCGCACATTTATTTCTTTTAGTTCAAAACATTTCATGGTCAATGGCTTCAAGTCTGCTGATGAAACATCGTAATGATTTTACAGTCCGGACAAATTTCTACGAACAGGGTTCCTTCCGCACTGTCTATCATTGTATCCCAATGAATTTGAGCAAGATATTTCATTTTCTTTCCACATTCGGGACACTCTCTGTATTCCCAATCCTGAACCCAGTTCGCAAATCCGCCAATTGTATTTATGTCATCATTGAAAGCTCCATAAAACAATGGTCTTTCTTTTTCAGAAACTACATATTTATTCTCAACCATCTTGTCTATAATGTTGCCTCCTTCAAAATAGTTTTCTTTCTCACCTTCGTACTCCATTATCTCACTTTTACCATCAAGGGTAAATTTGTTTGAAATACCTTCGGATAACGTGATGCAATTAGGGCAACAACTTGCAGTGATGATTCCATCAAGACCCAGAAATGCAAATCTTTCATCTTTTCCGTCAATCACTAAAATATCTACAAGCTCACAGCCACAGTGGGGACATTTTTCACCTCTTTTTCTGGCTATGAATGTTCCGTTTTCATCCTTTGCATTCCCAGGTTCGAATGAAAAGCATTTACTGTAATTCAATTGGATATGTTCATTCTTACTATCAAAAGTCCATCCGGCTTCTTCTGCATAGATGTCGGAATCAACGTACAAATTCTTCCTCCAAGGTCTTGGGTGTATTTTCAGTTCATACAAAACATCTTGTGATTTTTTATCTCCAATCATAGCCAGACAACCTAAAAGGCTACTGCCGGTATCTGCGGATTTTGTTTTCATAAGTTTACCTATCAACTTGTCTCTAACTTCTTCGTCTGCCTTGTAATACAAGCTGTTTGGATAATATATCTCTTTTTCACAAGCCGCTCTTGATATTTCATTACAGCAAATTCCTCTTGTCATAAGGTCATAGAAAACACGGCATTCATCAGTCGAATAAAACTCATCTTCCAGTGAGGCTTTTAGTTTCTCTATAACGTCTTTCTTTTTCTGTTCTATTTCCTGTTCAGTCCAACCATTTACTTCTTCTCTGTGATGCTTTGCCCTGCATTTCCAGCACAAGCCATCAAAACCCAAGGGCGTTCCGCATTCCTTGCACTTGTATTGCAATCCAGAAAATTCTCTTTCTTCTATTGTTGCCATAATCTTTTAACTTTTAATTATTTTACTATTGCGAATAATGGTTGGCGGCTAACCGATTATTAAAAAGGTTGAGCCGCTTGTTACCCACATAATTCATTTTTCTTTTGAGAGAATGGAAACATAGTTATTTATGTTCTTCTGTAATTCTTCCCAATGTGCTGATAGACTTGGATAAAGCCCAGTTGCACCATATCCTATCATATGGAAGAGTGCGATAAATCTATAATCATTCGCATCTTGTTTACTTTCTTCAATTTTCTTACGTTCTAACACATCTGGATAGCAAAAACGTTGATACAGTTCATTTGCAAATTTTCTGCATTCTTCTGGAGTCTCACAAATTAAATTTACTGGTTGTATATGAATATAGTCTATTTCTTTTACTCTTCTATTGGCTTCTTCGTATCTTTCTTCCTTTTGCAAGAGAAAAACTTCCAATCCCCAAATAAACAAAATGAAATCCCAGACATTAAATCCCCCTTTCCCTGGAAAAGTAACATCATGAGTATAGCGACAAACGGCAAGAGCTTCTTCAATATACCCATACACAAAAAGACGATAAGCTAAGTGGCATAGATTTTCAGCGTCTGTTCCACTATTAAATGAACATTTCTTTATTAACTTTTTGCACAAACTCATTACCTTCTTTTTGGGGCATGAGTTCATTATTGATTCAAATAATTCTTTTCCTGTTTCCATTTTCTTCATTATTTTGTGGGTAATGTTTGGCAGCGTTCCGCTTTAATCGGTAGTGCTGTTTGTTATCGGTTTATTCATCATTTATACCCGTAGATTACAAACGTATGTTCATCTTCCTTCTCAAATGGTATATGATACTTATGAAGAATTTCTACCAAAATATTTGATTTATCTATGATTTCGGGATTTATTAATCTTCCTTTGTGAATTTTATCCAAAGGCTGTATTGCCATCCATTCAATATTAAAGAATGGTGGTGGGGCGTATTCCCAATTTTCATATATAAGTTCCCAATCTCCATAAATCGGAAGCGTCGGTGCTTCAAATACGGGAGAATGTTCAATCTCATCAGTCAAAAGTTGAACACCATATATGGGTTCAAATTTCGGAATAGACAGAATAGCGGTTTGTAATTTTAGCCACTTTGAATCATTCATTATAGAAGATAGCCCTCTCCGTCTAACTATCATTTCTACTTCATCTTTCAAATCTGTATAGTTAGAATTGATAAATTCCTTATACTGACTGTAAATTGTATTTATATCATATATCTCCATACCTTTAATTCTTGGATTTACCGATAATGTTCGGTGGATAATCGACCTTTAAGGGAGATTGATCCACATGTTACCAACGTTTCTCATATACAAGAAAAGATTTCAGTTAAACACTTGTTCAACAGTTCTTTTTCCTGTTCTGACATTTTATAACGTATTGTCAATACAGTATCACATTTTAATTCATTACTAACAAGCTCTGTAAAGTCGAAGCGTATAGAATTATTATCAATGCAATATTGACAATCGTTGCTGTAACTTGAGTTTGCTTGGTCATTCATTTCGTAGTATATTATATCATCTTCAAGAATATTACGACAACAAGCAAAATATCCATCACTAAACTCAAAAAACACTGATGTTAAATATTCATCATCGTTCAAGGTCAATTCAAAAGAAGTACATTCTTTTTCCATGTTATTTCATTTTATTGGTTGGTAATGTTTGGAGGCTAACCGACCTTTCAGGGGAGGTTAAGCCATATGTTAGCTGATGTTTTACTTATATTATAATTATTCCTTTAATATTTTTGCCAGTATATTAAATATACGTTTGGAGAAAGGACAATGATTAATGTCTCCCGGCAATCTCAGTGCATAGAAATAATAATCTCCCATAAACCATACATACTGATAGAAGTTATGCTTCACATCCATTGTATCTGGAACAATAAATGACGAGTCTAATGACTCAGCCCCTGTATATAAATATATACAACCCTCTCCATTCAACCGAGTATTATAACCTAATTTCAAATGTGTATCATACATCCTTTGACTTTTATAATAGAAAAAATCAGAATACTCTTTTATAAATGGTTTATCATCGCCCTTTTTATATTGGTAACCTTCTGCAATTAGAGCTTTATTAAATTGCTCTATTACTTCTTTATTGCTTTTATGTGAATACAGCAAATAATCAATTCCAGTAAAGTAATCTTCCATATATTCTGTTTTAGAGCATTATTCATTTTCAGCAGCTAATGGTTTGCAGCTTGCCGCCGTTAGGTGGCACAGGTGCATGTTAGCAACATACGTTCAAAGAATAAAACTAAATGATTGGAGATCTTCCACCATCTTTCTCTGGATTTCATTTTCATTCCAAGGCATACCATAAATCAAGCCCAATCTTTTAATGGCGTTTATTCCACGTTCCTTTAACTCAGATGAAATGGAACCGGTAATCTTTATTTGAGCAAAAGCGGTAGCATAAGTAACCATATCACTTTGAATCATATCCATTTCCTTATCAGCAGCCATTTTCTTTATCTCTTCAGCATCAAGAGTTTCAACAGGAATATACTCCATATCCCAGTCTTGTTCTATCAGCTTCTTCGGAAAATCGGAAAAGTCAAGATTGGGATCTTTCCTAATTGCTTCAAATATGCAAATCAACGTATCATGCCCTTCATCACTTCCAAATGGAGTTTCTTCATCGCCTTCTGAATAATATATTTCATTGCTGAAATGTTCGGCAAATCTGGGATGCGATGTTTTAGGATGAAATCCATATTCCTCGTCCCAGCCACCGGCATACAGCCGATTCAGGAAGTCAAAGTTTTCATCCTCCACGTATCCTTTCCTCACCTTCGAGCGAATCAGTTTCTCCGCTTCTTTGATACACTCTTCTTCCGAATCAAACTCTTTGACCTCATACTTCCCGATGCTTCCGTACTTCCCATAATTTACAGCAAAGCTACAGCCACTATAATCAATCCACCAGAATTTATGGGATTTCTCATCTTTATATACAAAGGCTCTTTTCATGTTGTTGTTATTTTTAATTGTTGCTAATGGAATGCAGCTTGCCGCCGTTTAGGAGGCATAGGTGCATGTTATCAATCTCTTTAATCACAATCTACATAGAGAATGTATTTTTTACAATTTAGGCAACGGAATAAATACCCCTGGCATGAACTGCCATTTACAATGCATTCCTTATGTTCTGAATAACCTTCTGCTTCAGTAGCGAACTCAACGGAATTTTCTAATCCCATTTCTATAATTTCTTTCCAACCGACATAAGCGATAAATTCGCAGAAATCTCCACAATGGTCAGGCCAATGTTCCTGTTGAAATCCATTGTAGGAAGGTGTTCGGTAACATAATTCCTTTTTGTATTCTTCTAATATAGTAGGGGAAAGAATTGCATAATCCACAAATTCACCACTGAACTTTTTAGCAGCTTTACCTGATGCTATACATTGAGGACATAGCACATCTACATCTTCTTCACTGTAGAACGGACCGGAATAAATCAGGTTCGTCCCTTTACCGCAACAATCACATCTCTCTGGCATATCAGTTCTCTCAAATAATCCGGCTTCCAGTGGCTTAGAACAATACTTGAAAATTGGCATTTTGACCGAGCTACAGACTTTAGCTTTACGTGGACGTTTTATAGCAGAGCGATCACCTTCTTGTTCTATCCTGTCTTTAAGGTGATATAACTTTTTTGCATCCTTTGCGTTACTGGGATTAGCAACTTCTGATAAATATTTATAGGCTTTTGTATAATAGCCCAAATAACTAAATATATCACTCAAAATACGATAATTCTCTTCCGTTTTTTCGGCAGCCTCTAATTCGTCTGCCAAATTAAACAATTCTGCAATCTGTCTTCTTTCAGGCAAATACATTGCATCTATGTAGCGTTGTTTAAATACTGATATTTTCATATTCTATTTGATTGATAATGTTTGGTGGCTAACCGACCCTTATCTGGGGAGGTTAAGCCGCTTGTTATTCGCTAATTTTCTCTTGATAAGGCAAAAAACTAACATTAAAAGTTTCACATACAAAATAAAAATTAGATTTGCGGATTTGGTTAATGTCATAATTTACCTCCACACAGTCTAAATTGAAGCAATATAGACCATCTATTATTTGTATATCCATATTAAAGATGACTTGTAAATCTTCATTTCGTTTTTGCCTTATAGTAAATTCAGATATATTTTCTGCAATGATTTCAAGGTTAAACCACCCTTCTGAATTTTCTACGGATAATTCCAAAATGATTTTGTATTCCGCCAAATTAATTCTAATTTGACGAATCAAACCATCTCCGGCGTTATGCAGATTGTTTTTCAAATAGTCTATGAAATCATTGTTATTCATTTTTTTATTTTTAGAGCGAATGTTTGGCAGCGTTCCGCTTTAAGCGGTAGTGCTGTTTGTTAGCTACTTTACCAATTTAGCAAAGGCAACATTTCCTTAAGTTTTTCTTCATTTCCTTTTTTCAGAAATCTTGGTAAGATAGATAAATGCTTTAGCTTTTTAAGGGGAAATAGTGACGAAATATCATAATTGCGATTCTCAACTGTTACACAAAAATGTAAATATTCAAGTTCAAGTAAACGGGAAAGCGGCTCCATGCTTTTAACGGGCTTACCGACTCCGCACATTCCTCCATTAGATAAAAACAATTCTTGCAAACTTCTCAATTCGGCTATCGGAGATAAATCATAAAGATGATTAAGGTCGCATATATAAAGAGTCTTCAAATCAGAAAGTCCTTTCAGAAATTCAATATTATCTACTCGTTTTATGTTGGCAAGTACAAGGACCTGCAATGATTTTAATGTAGATAGTTCCGGGAACTCATCTTGTTTATTACAGCTGATCTCCAAGTATTTCAAATTGGGCAATGAAGACAAAACATCAATGCGTTCTTCGTCAATATCACCCAATTTTATTGCCTCAATTTCATCATTATTCCTTAGAGCGTTCCAATTACTGTAAGATAGTTTGGTTCTCTTTAATGGTGTAGGTAAGGACAAAATTTTAGTACCCTTTGGAACTTGGGATAAATCCCAATATCCCCACACCTCTCCTTCCAATACCCCTAAATGCGCATATGGAGGCGAAGGACATTTTTTATCTGATAGATAATTACTCCAATTCATATTTTTCTTTTTATTACAAGTAGCTAATGTTTGGCAGCGTTCCGCTTATTCAGTCGGTTTGCTGTTTGTTATCGGTAATCAATTCATTATGAAATTCTGTACATAAAAGTTCCATTACATCATCGTATGCAATTATGATTATGTGATGAAGTCCCTTTAGGGAATAGGTGGACTTAACTATCTCTCGTATAGAGGAAACTGTTTGCCCTTTACCTTTAATATTATTTTCAAACATTTCGTAATCGTACAACTGGAATTTCATTACTCCATTGAATACAAACTTCAGATTAATAGCACTCATAGAGTTGTCAACAAAATCACATAGGCTATTACGCGAAACATTAACATACACTTCGATAGTTCGAGAATCTATAATATTTATATGTTCAATTATTATAGCATCTCGTCCACCAATAAAGCCTATGGTTGTTATTATATCTTTTATTTCCATTCTTTTGAACTTTACCGATAATGTTTGGCAGCTAATCGCCATTTGTGGCGATTGAGGTGCGTGTTAGATACATAATTCATAATCAAAAGGAAGATTATCAATTAAGTTTTCATTTATTTTTGATAGTTCATTTTTCAATTTGGCTTTATCTTCATTTGTGTACCTATTTGATTTTTCATATTGTCTAAAAAGGAAAGCTAATTGTAGCCATTGTAAAAAATCAATTTCCATACATTTGAAGTTTTCTTCACACATACACTCTTTATCATGATCGTAGAAGAAAACTTTTCCTTGAGTATCAAACAACCATAAATCTCCTTGTCCGTCAGCACCAAATATCCACCACTCGCTAATTTCGTTATCACTTGTTCCTTGTACCCAATAACTAATATCTGAAAACTCTTTATTCTCTTGATATGCTTCTTGCATACCATAAAGAATATAATCTGCAGTGATTTCTGTTGTTATAATACTGGTTACAATATCTTTGTATAATTCTTGAAAAACAAATGATACAGATTTAGGAATACCATACTTATTCTTTGAACGAGGTAAAGATGTTCTTATCTGTTCGATTGTTTTTATTTCAAATAAACTATCTTTTTCCATATTCACATTGTATCTAATGTTTGGTGGCTAAACGACCTTTTCAGGGGAGGTTGAGCCGCTTGTTAGCTGTATTCTTTATTTTGTTTCGGAACAATAGATATGCACCAGATAAACAGACTATAAATGGTATTTTAACAGTCCATAAACAAAGTATTTCTGTGCCACACAATAAAATAAACAACATGGGTACAAGAAAAAATGACAAAAAACTATATATATTATTATACCTGATTACTGGGAAGTAGTTCAGAAACAATGTGAATGTCCCAACTGAAAACATTATTACCCCAATTATAGCCCAAGTTAAAAAGATCCCTTCATAAACAATGTTTATATTATCATATGATGATTGTTTTGTATTTTGAAACAATAACCATACGGCACAAAAGGTACATAACAAACTGAAGCATAATATACCCAACCATGTTTTCAGCAACAATTTAATTATATAGTTTTTCTGTTTCATATTCTTTGTCTTTTTACAGCTAATGTCTGGCGGCTAACCGACCTTTCAGGGGAGGTTTATCCGTGTGTTACCAATTATTCATGCACAAACATATCTATATCATCAATGGCATCTCCAATTCTGTCATTGATGAAAGGATTATCTTTTTGTTGATTAAACACTTCAAAGATTCTTTCTTTTTCTATTTTTCCGTGTATTCGAGCCAAATGTCCGATACATGTAACTGCTAATCCACATATATTCTTTTCTCTATTGCTGTTGATAATATCAATGCAGACGTTCTGAATCCATTTCCAGTCATCACAGTTAAATGTTATTTTCAATAAAAGTTTGCAACAAAAATCTATGTCTTCATCACACAGCAATATTTCTCGAATACTATTGTATATATTTTGTGCCATTTCATTCATTAATTGGTAATGTTTGGCAGCGTTCCGCTTTAAGCGGTAGTGCTGATTGTTACTAACATATTATTGTGTCAATTCATTATCAGTTTTACAACAGACCAATGACATTTGCAACAATAGATATTGTCGCTATGTTGTTCTATACCTTCTATATCTATCATTGGAAGTTGTAATTTCTTTCCTTTCATCACAATCTCAAACTCATTGAAATGCCAATCTTTAAGTTCTTGTTTTTCTATTGTGAAACCACAACTCTGTAAAAGTGTTGTAAGCTCTATTATAGGATTACATATTGATTTGTATTGACACATATTATTTTTTCCTTGTTAGTAATGGTTTGGTGAGGAACAGCGTTAAGCTGTTGGCTCGACCTTGTTAACATTCAATTTATAAAGCTATTAGTTTATTACAGTAAAATAGAACAGTGCGATTCCAAGTATCAATCCTCCTAATATTCCACCAACAAGATAAAACATCCACATGGGATAATGGAATTCGAGATCAATATATGGAATAGTTTTTTTCTTAATATACCTGCTCCATAACCAGATTATCATCTTTCCCCACTGTTCTATTTCTATCATATTGTAATATATTAATGTTAATGGGATGCAGATAGCAACTTGTTACGGTTGCTTATCTGCGTGTTAGTTGCCTTATTCCATCAAATTCCCGTCAGGCAAAATAATGTCTCCGTCATCGTTGCTCACATCGTAGAAGCCGACACCATGTTTCTGTGCCAAGGCTTTTACCTTTTCGTATGCTTCTTCTGCCACCGACCACGCAAATGCTGCATAAATGACATTATGTCCTATGCTGTATTCGGTCAAGTGCGCTTCTGCATCATCGTCTTCCACCTCTGCATCGGGAGAATCCATATTGGGAAATGTTTTAATCATTTCTTCATACCAATTCCGCAAAGCCGGTGATGTAACGGCTGAATCATCGTAACCGTGTTCTTCTGACCATTCTGTTTCTTTGTCATACCATACAAGGAACTCCTTACGCTTTTGCGGAGCTTTTGTCCGCTCAAAAACCATTAAATCGTAACTCATAATTTATTTTTCTTATGTTTCTATTATTTTGTTATATTGGCAACTAATGTTTGGCAACTAATCAACTTTTATAGGTGATTAAGGTGTATGTTAGCGATATATTTATTCTTTTCTTGTTCAACGTATATTTCAAGTAAAGACCAAATATCAAAATCTGTATATTAAGTATAATGACTTTCTCAAAGTCTCTATTTCATTACTAAAAGGAGATGTTTGATTAATTACATTTATTTTAGATAATATGTCAGCCTCTTGATTCGCCCCTATATTTTGGAATGCTTTAATTATTTTAAGGATAATGCTGTCAATCATATTATCAAGAACTCCACCTATCCCATTTACTGCAAGTTCTGTATCAAATGCTATAATATAGATTGCATCTTGAATAAAGTTAGGATAATTTCCTAACTTGTCGAGTTCTGGAAAATCCTTATCTTCTCCTTTATACATTTCTGCCCCTAATGTTTGAATTATGTCATCTACTGACAAGTAGGGTATATTTTCTAATATCTTTTCTAAAGCATTCATGTTTTTTCTATTATATCGCTAATGTTTGCTGGCTAACCGACCTTTCAGGGGAGGTTAAGCCGCTTGTTATCGTCCATATTCTTTTTTGCTTTTCTAAACAACTCCATTAGTTTATCTGCAAACTCTTCATCTTCAAAATGCTTAAAATCTTGCCAACATACGATAGCTGTAGGAGCTTTTTTCTGAATATTATTCACACAATTCAAAGCCCAGCTTTGATTGTCAGCGTTATACCACGATTTTTTAATTTCATCTGAAACATATTTAGTTATTTCATGCAAATCTTTATCTATCAGCAAATGCTTATCATCAGTAGGAGGAACAATATTCTGTAGTTCACATTCACTGAAATCTAAAAACTGCATTGTTGCCATTGAAAAATCGATGTCCTTGACTTGCACTTTGGAGACATCAATATCATCCCGTTTTATGACATGCAAGATTTTAGCAATAACCTCTGTCGCTTTGGCTGCGGTTTGATTTCGTGTTATATCCTCAATAGACATTTTTCTAATCATCAAATCATCTATCAAACCACTAAAGCGTACATTTTCCATATAAAGACAAAAAAGCATACACCCTTTAATTTTACAGTGATCAAAGACAGCATTTGTTATATAGGAGCCACTAAACGCCTTGCCTAATTTGCATTTGACAAATTTACAATTATTCTGTCCACCGCCCCATGCTCCAATATATGTGTCTGATAAATCTACTCTGGAAAAAGTACAGTCATCAAAAAAGCACCTCCAGAACCTTGTATTCTTGCAGACTGTTTTATTGAATATGCAATTGCTGAAATTGACATATTCAAATACAACCTCAGATAAATCAGACATACTGAAATCATACTGCACAAAGTCCATATTCTCAAACTTTGTGTCTTCGGATATTTTTATGCCTTTATATTCTGTATTCATTCTTTTTTCTATTTGGACGATAATGTTTGGTGGCTAACCGACCTTTTTAGGGGAGGTTTAGTCGCTTGTTAGTCACCTGTTTCCTAATAATAAAGTTCCTCTATACATTCAAAAATTGCAGGATATGGCTCTTGGCGAAATAAGGGTTCCACCTCTTTGAATAGATTTTTATCAGTCATCTTGTCAAATAATTCATCTATGGACGTAGCAACCTTACGAACTCCTAACCCTGAAAAATCAGTCAGATATATGTCAAATTCTTCTTCAATAGGCTGACTTTCAATATCCCAAAATAGATATGAACCATCCTCACTTTTGGCGAAAGGTTCACATTTTTGCATTAATTCTCGAGAACCATCAGGTTCAAGTATCATATCCACAATTTCTTCATCCCAATCCAAAACATCTTCAAATCTTTCTTTGAAGAGTGGATTTTGTTCTAACCAAGAATCACCATAATTCCCCATGGGAATATAGATAAACCATCCTCCTAATGCCTTTCCATATCCATATTCTTTAACAAATCTCTTATATGAGATCGGAAATTTACGCTTATTGGGGAATCTGAAATTTTCCAAGAAATCCAAATCTCCCAAAATTGTAGGATTGCCTATTATCTTTAATTTGTTCATTTCTTATTAATTTGAGGTGACTAATGTTTGGCGGCTAACCTATCTTTTCGGGGAGGTTAAGCCGCTTGTTATTCACTCATTTTATCATTTCAGGAAGTTGACCAACATTGTATCGATTATTCCAGACAAATCTGAAATCTTCTAATTTATATAATTCAGGAAGATTAAAATTTTGCATCACATAGTCTTTCCCATCTGCTGTCAATATTATACCATTTTGATAACAAAATTCATCAAGAAAGAAGATATTTTGCTTGCCATTATAATTCTTTAATTGCATATCGGGATAAAGGAAATAGTTGTATTTATTACATCCTATTGCTCTTTTTTTATTTTCTATATGAAAATCGAATTTGTCATCATCAAACTCGCAAATCCTTATTACAAAATATTTCTTTGCAACAAATTCTTTTCCATCTATCCCAAATATTTTACATTCAGTTGCTTCAAATCGATCATGAAGTTGATTGCTACTCATAAAGCCTAAAAAACTTTCAGACACGATTTTTAAGTTATAATTTTGTGGAAACCAATCAAATGATGGCTGTACTTTCGATTTGATATGTAAATACAAAATTTCAGGCATTGCAAATCGTGTATCATATGTTGGATATCCATCTTTAGGAGGATAATACATTACCCAATCTCCTAAAATAGGTACTTGCTTTTTAGGACAATACTTATCAGAAAGCCAATAATCTTCATATAAAGGAAACAACTTGGACTCTTGAGCCCGCGCTGTATAAAACCAGATAAAAAGTTCTTGCTTATTCATAATATTTACTTTAAGAGTGAATAATGGGTTGCAGCTAATTACCGTTTAGGTAATTAAGCTGTATGTTACCAACGTTCTATTCAATCTTTAGAATTAATAGGTTGGAGATGTCATTTGCACCACCTCTACCTGCATCTACATCCACAAGGACATTTCCACATTTACAAGTAGAATATGTTTCAGGGTGTGATTGTATGATAGACCTACAATTTAAACATAGATAAAATATATCGTTGCCAGCAGGGAGATTATCGTGCTGGTCAAGATTTACAATTACTATATTTCTCTTTTTTTTCATTTTTCTTATCTGTTGGTAATGTTTGGCAGCGTTCCGCTTATTCAGTCGGTTTGCTGTTTGTTAGCGACCTTGATTTTCTTTATCATTCTTTCCTTGTCATAGGTAATTCCTTTGTTTAACATAGAATTAACTTCATCCGCAAGTTCTTGGGTAAGAATGAATTTATTTTTTCTGAAAATTTTTTCTACAATACCCTTCAAACTTCTATCAAAACCAAATGAAAGTATTTCAGTATCAATCATACAACTGATTCCCCAACACGGATTATTACCAAAAATCAGGCAATCGTCATAACGCAAAAATGATTCTTGCAATCCTTCATCATATCTTGCATGATTTTCAGTAATATCATTTTCTAATAATTTATCTTCTATATCATAGGATATTGGAACAGTATAAAACTTGTCCTCATTGATTAAAGAGAAAAGCTTTATAAAGAATGGGTAGGAATCCATATCAATTGCTGGTGCAGAATAAATATAGAGAATATCCCAATCGGGATTTTGAAATGGATGCTTGTAATAATCCAAAGCAATATCTATATTCCACTCAATAAAGACGTTGCTTAATAACTCTATATGACTATTATTCAATTTCATCACTTTCATTCCTGCATTCTTTTATTAGGTCGCTAATGTTTTGCAGCGTTCCGTTTATTCAGTCGGGTTGCTGTTTGTTAGCATCATATTTTACTATCAGCAGAAAGCGACATCTCCACTTCCTATTTCGATAATTTCAAATTTGCCATCATTTGTCTTTATCTTAATACCACAACCATGTTCAATATCAAATTCAAGCCTGAAAGCCAGACCAAATAACTCATGTTCATTTTGCTCAAATAAAATATAAATACCCATTAATTCTATATCACTCAAGTGAACATCAATATTATAAATATCTTTTACCCATGCGATGATTGAATCACAAGCTATGCCATACCATTGAGACATATTATTTACAAAACTTGCTATCTTTTGTCTGTATCCATCAGTCAGTTCTTCTTCTGATGCATCTAATTCATCAGATATATTAAGAAGAATATTTTTATTTATATATTCCGAGAATATACTCATGTAATAATTCTCATTGAAAGATATATCAGTTGCTTTCATCCTTTTTCATTTTAATTATTGATGCTAATGTTATACTATCAGCCGATTTGGCTGTTATTTCCTTTAAGTATCAGACCCCGTCTTCCTCCATCAACAGATCGTCCAACGGGCTTTTGACATTGCTTTTGAAAGTGTCGGCTATGTGGACATACCTTTCCGTTGTCTTGATGTTGTTATGTCCCATAAGCTCTTTCACTATCTTGATGTCAGTGCCTTGTTCCAGCAAGTGGGTGGCAAACGAATGGCGCAGCAGGTGCGGATAAATCCGTTTCGTGATTCCCGCTTCCCGGGCCGCTGCCTTCAGCCGTTTCGACACGATACTCTCGGTGAAAGGTTCTCCCGGTCTGTGTTCAAAAAGCCACACTTTCGGTTTGTATAGTCTGTTATATTCCGTCAGCTTTTTCATCAACGGTTTTGACAGCAGGGTGTAGCGGTCTTTTTTCCCTTTACCCTGTCGCACCCGTATCAGGGAGCGGGATTCGTTGATGTCGCCGGGTTTCAGTTCCAGCAGTTCGCTGATGCGCAACCCTGCGGAATAGAGTATGGAGAACATGCAGAAGAAACGCAGGTCTGTCACCGTCACGTCGAGTATTTTCTTTATTTCCTCCTTGCTCAACACGTCGGGCAGCGTCTTCTCCCGTTTGGCACGGTTCACCTTGTAACACCGCCGTTCCTGACCGAGAACTTTCTCGTAATAGAACTTGATGGCGTTGATACGCTGGTTTTGCTGGCAGGAGGATATGTTTTTCTCGTGGATGAGATACAGCAGGTAGTCGTTTATCTCGCCGGGGGTAACCGTTTCAATCTTACGCCCCTCGAAATGCTGTTGGAAATCGCGGAAATAGGAGGTATATACCCTTACGGTATGGTCACTGTAACGCACTTGCTGAAGTTTTTCCAGATAGCCTTCCGGCAGTGGCGGCCGTTTGTCTTCCTCTTTACGGAGTGCGGTTTCCTTGATGGCGGAATAGTCTATAAATGCCATTTTCACATAGCGGTCGAAGAACTCGGCAAGCACGAAATTCTCTGCCGGCAGATAGGCGGTATCGCCTGTCATGATTGCACCGGGTTCGCGCGACAAATTTTGTCGCAATGTGTCATCGCCACCATAGGCGGCTGCTATACACTTGCGTCCGTTCCGCTTGGCGAATGAGAGTGTGATGCGCTGCTTGGGTCGATATGCGTCCATAATACTTTTGATTTAGGGAGAACAATACCCTCCAAAAGCAAAAATACAAAAATAACAGCATATTACATACATGGATACAAATATTTTATGCGTTATAGAATACTAATTTAGACAAAAAACCGGCAAAGGCACATAAACAATGTCTTTGTCGGTTTTTCTGTTTTATATACACGGGCTTCCTTACATTTTGAAACCGCCTATTTTCCTGTCTTTGGAAATTTCCGGCAGATGGCTGTTCACTTGGATGGCATTCTCATCTTCTTGCTTGTTTTCGGCGGTTTCCGGTGTGGGAGGTGCAAGTTCCAATTGTATCTTGCGGTCAAGGGCGGCAAGCTCGGACTTCAGCTGTTTCAGCTCGTCCTCCTTCTTCCATACCTTGCCCGCTATCGCTTGGAGCTGCGGAATTTCCTGTTCCAGCACCTCGTTTTTCTTTTTATACTGGTCGATGATGCCCGGTATCTTCTCCAGAGCGTTCAGGAAGTTCGTGGCGGCGGCGTGCGTGTCAGCCATCGCCAGATGCCCGTTGTTGTAGTTGTACCTGTAATTGCCCGCCACCACGAAACGGTTGTCGGTGAACTCCAGCCCGTCCCTTAGTGTCGGCTCGCTGACCACCTCGATGGGGAAGCCGTACAGTTCTCCAATGCGCTTGTACTGCCCTCCGGTCGCGGCATTCTTCGCAATCTCCTGCAACCGCTTGCCGATTTCCTTTTCGTCGGTGGAATCCAGACCGTCAATTTTCAGCAGGTTCAGTCGGTTGCCCTCCTTGTCCGTCTGTGCTGCGGCGGTGAATTTCTCCCAATCCTCTGTCATGGCGGCTATGGTGGCTTGGTTGTTCCTCAGTTCCCCGGTCTTGCACTCCAGTTTCAGTTCCGACTCGCGCTTGCCCTTGTTGAACGACTTGCGCTCTCCCTCCAGCGAGGCGATGCGTTTCTCCAGCTTCGCCTTGTCCAGCAGGTCGGTGTTCCCTGACAGGATAGCCATGTACTCCGAGAAGTTCATGCCCGACTTCTCGTCCATCGCCCCCTCGTCTATGGTTCTTGCACCCATCGCACCGCTTTTGAGCTGCGAGATGAACGTCTGCTTGCAGTGCAGCAGGTTGAACTTGTACGAGTCCAGCGACTTCTCCACCGCGTAGATGATTACGTCCACCTTGTTGTCAGCGTACAGCTTCGCTATCTCGTTGCCCTTTCTAACCGCACGTCCGTCGCGCTGGGCGAGGTCAGACGGTCGCCACGGCGTATCAAGGTGGTGGATTGCCACCGCCCTGCGCTGGGCGTTCACGCCCGTACCGAGCATCGAGGTCGAGCCGAACAGCACGCGCACATATCCCTCGTTCATCGCTTCTATCACCGCTTTCCTTGACTTCTCGCTCTTGCACTCCTGAATGAAGCGGATTTCATGGGCGGGTATGCCGTAGTCCTCCACCAGTTTGCGCTTGATTTCGGTATATACGCTCCACCCGCCCGGCTGGTAGGTACCCAAGTCGGAGAATACGAACTGCGTGCCGAGCTGCGCGTCATACTTCCGGTAATATTCCGCAATCGTCCTCGCACAGTGGCTTGCCTTGTTGTCCGGGTGGTCTTCATATTCCGGGTCTATCATGCGCATGTCCAGTGCCATCTTCCGCGCGTAGTCCGTGGCGATGAGCATCTTCGCCTTTTCTTCCGTTTCCGACAGCGGCAGCCTGCCCAGCAGGGTGGCGTCACCCGTCTTGGCAAATTCCATCAGCTGTTTGATGAAATACTCCTGGTCGGGGGTGGGCGGTATGTTGTGCAGCACCTCATTCTTGTCCGGTCTGTCCACGCCCACGTCCTCCGCCGTGCGATAGTCGGTTATCTCGTTGTAGAACGCCGCCAGCTCCGGCACTTTGATGAAGTAGCGGAAACGTTCCTTCTGCACGATGTTGTTCGTCACGTTGAACTCGAAGTCCGTCGTCTTCTTGGCGAATATCGCCGCCCATGCGTCGAAGCATCGGATGTCCTGCCTTTCCAGCTCCTTCGGGCGGAGGTACTTGAACAGCAGGTACAGCTCCGTCAGCGAGTTGCTGATGGTCGTGCCCGACAGAAAGGTCGCGCCCAAATCCTTTCCCGTCCGCTCCTGAATGGTGCGGATGGCGAACAGCAGGTTCAGCGCCTTCTGGCTTCCCTCGGAGTTGCCCAGCCCCGCCACACGGTCGTGCCGGGTGTTGAATGTCAGGTTCTTGAACTGGTGCGACTCGTCCACGAAGAGGTGGTCGACACCCATCTGCCTGAAGTCCGCCACATCGTCCGTCCTTGACTTTATCGCGTGTTCCACCTTCTCCAGTTTGGCCGTCAGGTTGAACTTGCGCTTTTCCAATCCCCTCAGCATGGCGCGCGACACGTCCTTGCCCTGCGAGCGCAGCACCTCCAGATTTTCCTCCACCGTGTCCAGTTCCGCCTGTAATATCCGCTGTTGCAGTTCCGGTGACTGCGGTATCTTCCCGAACTGGTCGTGGCTCATGATGACGCAGTCCCAGTCGTTGTTCCGTATGTCGTTGAAGAAGCGCACGCGGTTTGCCGCCTCGAAGTCCTTCTCCGATGCGTACAACACGCGGGCATTCGGGTATGCCTTGCGGTAGGTCTCCGCTATCTCGCGCACATTGGCTTTCAGCCCGATTATCATCGGCTTGTGTACCAGCCCCAGACGCTTCATCTCGTGTGCTGACACGCACATTATCAGCGTCTTGCCGGTTCCGACTTCATGGTCCGCAATACCCCCGCCGTTCTGTTTCAGCATCCAGATGCAGTCCTTCTGGCTGGGGTACAGGTCGGTGATTCCCAGCCCTTTCAGGTCGAGTCCGGGAAAGGTCTGGTGCGAGCCGTCATATTTCGGACGCACGAAGCAGTTGAACTTGTTGTTGTACATGTCCGTCAGTCGTTTCTTGAACTCCGGCGACTGTTCCTCCAGCCATTCCGTGAATCCGTTTCGGATTTCGTCAATCTTGGCGTTGGCGAGCTGTATGCCCTCGCTGTCGCGTGCCTTTATGTCGTTACCGTTCTCGTCCTCGCCGACTTTCTTCATCATGTCCGGGCAGGTGTTGTGCAGGGCGTGTTTCAGCAGGTGCATCCCGTCATAGTGGCGGTAATATCCCTTGACCAGAAACTCGTCGGTGATTTTCATCGTCCTGTGGCTGCACGCCACCGAATACTCGTCGAGGCTCTCCGAGTAGCCTATCTTCACGTCCGTATCGAACAGGCGGCTCATATAGGCGGCATACACCCCCGTGGGTATCCACCGCTCCCCGAAGTTGAAGTCAAGGTCTTCAAACGGGATTTGTTCGGGTATGTTCTCGCGCAAAGCCTCCAGAGCCTCCCGTGCCTGCGGCATCATCTCGTGCCCCTCGTTTCCCTTTACCCATTCCTCCACCTCCCTCGCTTTCACCACAACGTTACCGGCGATGAAGCGGTCGGCTATCTCGTAACCCTCTGCCAGCGGATTGTAGTACACCCTGCCTTTCAACGCTTCCAGCATGTCCGTCCGTGCCATGTCGCACAGGGATTCCATATACGGCAGGTTCACCCCGCCGTAGCGGTTGAGCGAAGCGGACAAGGCTTCTTCCGGTGATTCCGCCATGACGGTCGTTTCCTGCGAAAAGGAAACGGGATGGTCGAATATGTCCGCCTTCACCATCGTGCCGCCCTCGCTGCGTTCCAGTGCCAGCATGTTGCGCCCGGAGGCGTCCATCATCAGCAGTTTCACGTTCTGTCTGGCGTTCAGGCAGCCGTAGCGCATCACGAACTCGTCATAGTAGGTGTTCAGGTGGCGGCGGAGCATGTCGTTTGCCTCCTGCCGTTCCGCCTCCTGTGCGTAGAGCCGCTCGTAGGTGTCGCGCATCGAGATGTACAGCTGCGTCTTCTCCTTCTGCATACCCTCCATGTCCAGCGGATGGAAGGTTGCCCCGTAGCGGGTCACGTCCTTCAGCACGCCCACCTGATAGCGCACGCCCTGCGTGTGTACCCATGCCAGCGAGCCGTCCTTCAGGTGCGGCTCCAGCGGTCGGCTGTACGGGCGGGGCATCATTTCCTCCTCCCGCTTGCGCTGCCTCTCTTCCGGTGTCAGGGCGGCTTCCTCCGCGCGTAGGGCTTTCTCCACTTCCGCTATCCGTCTGTCGCGTTCCGCCTCGAATCCGTTTTCTATCGGATAGACCACCGTGGCAGCAGTACCTTGCGGTTCTGCCGGTTTATCCGCATGGGCTTTTTCTCTTTTCGCCTCCGTTGTTCCGGCCGCTTGTCTGGCGGCATTGGCTTCCATCTTCGTCTTTCCCAGCCGGTGCAGTTCCGCCCGTCGTTCCGGCGTGAGGTCCATCATCATTTCATAGAATCCGTTGATGGGCGGGTTCGTTTCCCAGTCGAGGCTGCGATAAACGGCGTCCTCCGGGTCGCCGTCCTCTTGTAGCGGTGCCGTGTCCTCTGCTTTCGGTGCGGTCGTTTCCACCAGGGCAGCTTCCACCTCTGCTGTGCCACGGATGATTTCCTCCATTTCCTTTGCCTCTTCCGGGGTAATGGCGGCACCTGCCTCCGTCTTTCCTTTGTCCGCTTCCATTCCCGTACCGTCCTCCGGCAGCACGAACAGCGATGCCTGTACCGGTTTCTTCGGCTTGGACTTGCTGCCTTTTTTCTTCTCCGGCTTCAGTCCTCGCTCCGCCAGCCGCCTTTCCTCCTGCGTGTAGCCGAACAGGTCGTACAAATCCATCACCGGGGCTTCCGGCTGTCTGCTTTGCGCTTCTTGCGACACGCCGGTCATGGCTTGTACTTTCGGCTGCACACTGTTTGCTTCCCTTTTTGTCCGGTCCGCTGCACCTGCATCCGGCAATCCGCTTTCTTTTTTCACCTCCGTCCGTTCTTCCGCAACCGAAGCGGAGTTTTCTCTTTTCGCCTTCGCCGGTTCACCCACAGCCGAATGGATATTTTCTCTTTTCGTCTCAATACCCTCGGTCTGTACGGCAATGTTCTGCCGCATCTCTTGCCGTGCTTCCTGTCTTTCGCCCTTGATGCCGTTGTAGCGTTCCAAGTCCAGCCGTACCGACAGGTCTTCCGACAGCATTTTATACAAATCCATCGCAATACCTTCCACACCGCCGCTGTGCGTGTATATCATGGCGGGCTTGCCGTAGGGGTCGGTATCCTTTTTCGCTTCGGTATGGATGATGCGTTCCGGGTGGTCAAGGAAATATTCATTGGTAACGACTCCGGTATGGTTGCTTCTGACCGTCCGGGTAAACAGTCTGTCCTCTTCCGAAAGTTCCTCTTTCCTTTCATTCTTTTGCAGGATTATCAGGTCGCACCCCACCTCCGTGTTGGCGTTTTCCGTGAACAGGTTGTTCGGCAGACGGATGGCGGACAACAGGTCCGCCTGCTTCATCATCAGGTAGCGCGTGCCTCCGTTGCCTTCCGTATTCAGTACGCTCTGCGAGGTGATGAATGCCACGACACCGCCGTCGCGTACCGCGTCCAGCCCTTTCAGGAAGAAATACGTATGCACTTTCTTCGCCGCTATCCGGTGCATGACCGACTTTTTCTCGTATTCCGCATCGAATACGGCGATGTCCCCGAAGGGTATGTTGGAGATGGCAAGGTCAAAACGGTTCAGGAAAGGCTTCTCTATCTTCTCGAAGCCCTCCGTGCGTATCTTCTGCTGCGGGTACAGGTGTCCGAGCATCTTGCCCGTCAGCAGGTCTTTCTCGAATGCCATCACCTCCGCCTGCAGGTTGTTCGACAGCACCGGGCTGATGAACGCGCCCATGCCTGCCGACGGCTCCAGTACCAGCCTTGGGCGCACCTTGCGGTCGTGCAGTACCTCCGCTATGGTGTCCGTTATGGTTTGCGGGGTGTAGAACGCCGTCAGCACCGAGGCTTTCAGCGAATCCGTATAGCGCTTGTACTCCATGTCGTCCCGGCTGTTTTCCCGGATGATACGGTGCAGCTCCACCGTAGGGGCGAACAGTTCGAGGTCGGATTTCGCCCAGTGTACGGCATCCGTCAGCTCCCGTGCCGGGTTCAGTATGCACTTCAGTCCCCCGAAGCCGCAGTACCGCCCCAGCAGCACGCGCTCCCTTTCGGTGGGCGTGCGCCCTTCCCGGTCGAGCGTGAATGCCGTCCGTATCGCCTCGATGTTGTCCCTCAGCTTCTGTTTCCTATTGAATGCCATAGGACTCCAGATAAAGCATGACGGTTCCGGTCAGCTCCGTGTAGAGCAGGTCGTGGTCGGGCGACAGGGCGAAAGTGTCGTCCGACGTATCGTAACCGCCGAGCAGGTTTTTCAGATAGGGGAAGAGTTTCCGGCAGAACGCCTCGCGGTCGGATGCCGCCACTTCGTCGGCGAACTCGTTTTCCACCACCTCGTACAGCAATGCGTAGGAGGAGAAGTGGAGTCCTTCGAGCAGGACGCGCATGGCTTCCTCCTGTGCGGCTTCCGTGGAGCTTCCCTCCAGCCTTGCCTTCTCGAAGGTTTCGGCGGCGGCTTCCTCCCTTCCGGTTATAAACTCGGTATCAATTACTTTGTCGGGATGGTATTTTCTCAGGTAGTCCAGCAGGTACAGTCCGTAGTAGGACAGTTCCGCCGGAGCGGTTCTCTTGTTCTGTTTCATTTTCTGATGGATTTAGTGGATGAATGATTTTGGAAAGGAAATAAAAAGGCACCCGGTATCCCTCCGGGTGCCGCCACTAAATCCATGTGAATAAAGAGTATCAACGGATTGAAACAGATTATGACATGAACCAGTGGCGAAGTTACGCATTATTTTTGTTTTCCTTTCATGTTCGTGCCTTTTCTTGCGCCTTTGGCTTCGGGAAAGATGAAGTTCGTGTTGAAGTTCGCGTCGAAGGCGACCGCCGCGCTGAACGGCTTGCCCTGCCTGCTCTTGAAGCCGCCGAGGACTTCCGTCTTTCCTTTTGCCAGCAAATCGGTCATCTCCCCGTCGGTAAGTGTCTTGCCGGCTATCTGGCGGAACACCGGCAGGGCGCAGTCCGGATTGTCGCAGCGCACCACCTTGCCGTAGAACTGCATCATGCCCTTGCCGCACTTGGGGCAGGCGCATCCCGACGCCTTGTGCCCGAAAATACGGTCACACGCAAGCAAGTCCGTGGTAATCTTTCGGGTATAGCTTTCTATATCCCTCATGAAAGCCTCATGCGGTGTCTTTCCTTTCTCAATCTCAGCCAGCTCAGCTTCCCACTGTCCGGTCATTTCCACATCGGCGATGTCCATGTCTTTTACAATGGAATACAGGGCGAGCCCTTTCTCCGTCGGTACCAACGACTTCTTCACGCGCACCATGTATTCCCTTCTGAGCAGCGTTTCGATGATGGCGGCACGGGTGGCGGGTGTGCCGATGCCGCAGTCCTTCAGGGCTTGGCGTGCCTCCTCATCCTCCACATCATCACGCCCGGCGGTTTCCATCGCCGCCAGCAGCGAACTTTCCGTATGCAGCGGTTTCGGCCGGGTCATGCCCGAACTCATGGTGCAGCCCGCCATCACCAGTGTGTCACCTTCCGTCCAGTCCGGCAATGCCGTATTCCCGTTGTCCTCACCATACTCTCCGTACACACCGCGCCAGCCTGCCTTGCGCACGATGCAGCCTTTCGCCTCAAACGTCAGACCCTCGCATCTTTCGCCTGCGTCCGGCACCACCTCCGCTACTACGGTAGCCGTATCCTTCACACATTCCTCCGAAAATGCCTCTACCATGCGTCCGGCAATCATGTCGTAGATAATCTGCTCGTTCCTATAGAGGGCAAGCGGTCGGTTCGGCGTTACCAGCAGGGCATGGTGGTCGGTTACTTTCGAGGCATCCACGCTCCGGCGGTTCAGTCCGTCCAAGTTCACGATTTTATCCGAAAGTGTGGAGTGGCTTGCCAGCCGCTCAAGCAGCAGGGGCACTTCGGCAAACACATCTTCCGGAATATGGCGGCTCGATGTTCTCGGATAGGTGACGAGCTTCGCCTCATAGAGTTTCTGCACCAGTTCCAGCGTCTGTTCTGCCGTAAAGCCGTGCTTCGTGTTCGCTTCCTTTTGCAGTGTGGTCAGGTCGTACAGCAGCGGAGGGTTCTCCACCTTCTGCTTCTTTTCGATCTTGGTCACGGTGGCGCACATCTTCGCCTTTACCTTATTATATAGTATAGCTGCCTCGTTCTTGTCCTGCCATTTCTTCACGGAAGCGAATTTCACCACCGTACCCGCATTTGCCGATGGCACGGAGAAATGCAGCTGGTGTACCGGCTCCGGCGTGAAGCGTCTGTTTTCCCGGTACCGCTTGCAGACCATTGCCAGCGTGGGTGTCTGTACGCGTCCCACGGAATACGTTCCCCGCCCGGCGGCGACGGTCAGCGCCTGCGTGCCGTTGATGCCCACCAGCCAGTCCGCCTCGCTGCGTGCCTTCGCCGCCAGATACAGGTCGTCATATTCATGCCCGTCCTTCAGTTCCTTCAATCCCTTGCGGATGGCGGTGTCCGTAAGCGAGCTTATCCACAGTCGGCGGAAGGGCAGCGTACAGCCCGTATAGGCATACAGGTATCTGAATATCAGTTCCCCTTCGCGTGCGCAGTCCGTTGCCACGATGATGCCCTCGCTTTCCTGCCACAACTTGGTTATCACCTTTATCTGTTTCACCGCTGCCGCGTCCGCCTTGTAGCCCTTGTCCGTCTTTACCTGTCGGGGGATCAGCAGGAACACCTCCGGTATCACCGGCAGGCTGTCCCTGCTGAAGCCCTTGAAGCCGTAGCCGTCCGGCAGGGCAGGCTGCACCAGATGCCCCAGTGCCCATGTCACATGGTAGCCGTTTCCTGTATAAAATCCTTCTTCCTTTCTTGTTGCTCCGGCGATGCGTGCTATCTCACGCGCCACGCTCGGTTTTTCTGCCAATATGGTAATCATACATTTTCTGTTTTAATCATTGATACTTTTGTTCCTTGTGGAGTGGAACGGGGTACGCCGGTGTCCGTGGGATATGCAGAGCATGGCGCATGAAGCCCCGTTTCATTCCGTTGTTTATTCTCTTTGATTTTTTATGGATTCAGTGGCGGCACTCAGGATACCTTCATGCCTTTGCTTTTCTTCGGTTTTTCCTGCTGTTGTTTCTGGGCGTCGTCCTTCGGGGCGGTCTGTCCCTGCGTGAGCGGCTCCTTCAGGTGCTTGGTCGCCTCGTTGGTCTTGCCCTCGTTGTTCACGGCGAGTTGCGTGCGGCTCTCGTTCGACGGGGCGACGGTCTGTGCGAGGTCGGGATTTGCCGAATAGGTCAGCGGCCTGCCTTTCTCGCGGTCGAACTTCAGGTACTTCGTGCAGGGTTGTCCCTGGTCGTCCTTTGCGTTGGCGAGTACCACAACTTTCCCCGCCACATAGTCTGCTTTCTGCTGTTCCGTAAATTTGTCATCCTTCCATTTCCCGATCGGGCGGATGCTGCCGTCCTCGTTTGTCCACGAGCGGTTGCGCCGCTGTCCGTTCTCCTGATTCCCGTCTTCCTTCTGCTGCTGTCCGGGAGTATCCGGGGTTTCCGGGCTCTTCTGTTTTTTCTCCTGTCCGTTTCCGCGTCGCTGCGATTGTCCCTGCCACAGATGCTCCGGCACAAACTCCACATCGCGTTTCTCCGCACTTACTTGCAACACGGCTTCAAACTTGCGTCCGTTCTTCAGCGTCACCTCCTTGGGCAGTGCCAGTCCTGCACGCAGGATGTCCTGTTCCGGTTTTAACAGTTCCGTCAGTCCGATTCTGTCCGGGATGCGTACCTTGCTTGCCGGAATGTCCACGATTTCATTCGTCAGGCGGTCGATGCTGATGTACGACGGACGCATCTCACCGGTTTTCGTATCCGCCACATCCACCAACCTGCCCAGATTACCCGTCTGCTTCAGGTTCTTCTTGTCCTCGTCCGTGAAAGTGTAGCCGTTGTAGGGGATGTCAAGCCTCGGCTCATGGCGCACGAAATGGGGTGCGAGCTTCATTTTGCCGTCTTCCGTCTTCTGAAACGATAGTCGGGCTTGCAGCTCATAACTATCTCCGCCGAAGGTCGGGTTCACCGTCACCAGATTCGTCTTGCCATAGTTCATCAGGGCTTTCATATCCTTTTCAGACAGATTCTCTTTTTTCACCCCGAACCGTTCCAGTTCCTTCCAGTCCACGTCGCCGTCCGCTATCAGGTTCGGTCTTTGCGTCTTCGCCTGCGGTTGCCCGTCCTGTGCCGGTTCCTGTCCCTGTACCGCCTGCGTTTCCGTTGCCTGCGGTTGCTGTTCCTGATTTTCCTGTTTCATTTCTTCCATTTTCTCATTTGTTTGTTGTTCCACATTGTCTTCTTCCGTATTTTCTCTTTTCGCTTCCTCCGCAGCCTGCTGTTCCACAGCCTCCGTTTCGGCATTTTCTCTTTTCACCTCTTCCGTAGCCTGTTGTTCCTCAGCCTCCGTCTCGGCATTTTCCTTTTTCACCTCTTCCGCAGCCTGTTGTTCCTCAGTCTCCGTCTCGGCATTTTCCTTTTTCACCTCTTCCTCAGCCTGTTGTTCCTCAGTCTCCGTTTCGGCATTTTCTTTTTTCGCCTCTTCCGCAGCCTGCTGTTCCTCAGCTTGCTGGTACGCCGATGTATCCACCTTGTGCGGAGAGAGCAGTTCTGCGTTTGCCGCAGGGTCTCTCAGCAGGTCCTTGATAACCGGAAGCAGTGCTTCCACCATGTCCGCTGCCACCCTGTAGAAACCGAAGCGCGTCGGTTCCTTGCACTGGCGGTAGAAGTTCCTGAAGAAATTGTCTATCGCATCTCCGTGGCGGTCAAAGCGCAAAAACTCCTGCGAGTGTTCCGCTTTCGGCGGTATCCTCTTGGGATAACCTTTGCCGTCAAGTCCGGCAACCACGCTGATTTCGCCCGTCTTCTCGTCGCGGACAACCAGCACGTCCTCTTCCTTTTTCTTTTTCTGTTCCATTGATTGATTTTTTATTGGTTATTGAACAAGCCTGCCGGCAACCACCCATACAGGCATTTTTTCTTTTCGTCTTGAAAATTCCCTATCATAAGCGACTTGCCGTGCGCCTGCCTCCTTTCTTCTCTTTAGTCTTGCCCGGTGATTTCTTCCCTGTGCCTTCCTTTATCTTCAGCACTTTCCCGCCGTCCAGTACAACTTCTTCCATGTTCCGGCTGATGAACTCCAACACGTCCGACTCCTTGTAATAGCTCTTGCGGCTGATGCGCCGGCTTTTGAGTCCGTATTCGCTGCGGAAACGTTGGAGTGACCGCTTGCTGGTACGCAGCATCTCGCACAGGTCTTGGTTGTCATACATCCGTTCCCCGTCCAAGTACTTCACCCCGGAAGCATCCTTGTTTATCAGTACCGATATGATACCGTCCAACCGGTCAATCCGTCCCATGATGCGTTGCATCCATTCCTCAAACAGGTCCTTACCAACCGCTTCCATCGTCTGCCTCCTTTCTTGTCATCAGGTAGTTATGCTTGAACTCCTCCAGTGTCTTCGGATTGCAGCGGACAATTTTCCGTCTCACGCATTCCTCCAGATCCGTCAGTCTGTACCGGCACTTGCTTCTTGCCATCATGTAGGGAATAGTCTTGTCCTTGCGCATCCGTTGCAGTGTCCTCGTGCTGATTTTCAGCAGGTCCGCCGCCTCCTCGCTTGTCAGCAGGATTTCCGCTTCTTCCTTCGGCACGTTGTCTTTCTTGAAAACATAGTCCGCTATCCGGTCTATCTTCTCCATCATCGTTTTCACGACCTCGTTGTCCATTGTTACTATTTCCATATTATTCCGTATTGGTTACGCTGCAAAGGTGCGCAACTCCGTGCAGGCACAATCCATAGTATTTCCATAGTAGGGAATGATTTTCCCGAAATTTCCTGTAATTCTTTCCACAAGTGCCCTGTTTCTTCACATACGGGCACAAGAAAGGCGGCTCCGCCCGGCATGAAGCACGGATGAAGCCGCCTAATCGGTCAGTCATTAAATATGTAATAGAATCAAGCTATACTGTTTTCCCCAGAAACACTCCGATAACCGACAATGCCCCCAGTTGTTTCATCTTTCGTTGCAGTTGTCTGAAGCTCTCTCCGGTTGTGAACACATCATCCAGCAAGAGCACGTGTCTGCCCTTGATATACCTTCGTGTGAATTGCAGGTTTCCGAGCGTGTCCTTGCCTTTTCCCCTGCCTTTCATCTGTTCGCGGTCTTCCGCTATCCATATAGCCTTGAATCCGTCCGTAATGCCCAGCCATTCCGACAAGTAGTGGCACACCACCGGAAAGCGTTTCCGCTGTCTTTCCCTTGTCGATGCGGGTATAGGTATCAGTACCGTGTCTTCCTTCGTGCCATTGAAGCCCGCATGTTTCAGACACAATGCCAGTATCCGTGCGACCAGCTCGCCGCAGTGTCCACCTTCCTTGAAGCGGAAAATCAGGTTGCTTACCCGTTTCTGGTGTTCGTCCGTCTTTTCAATTTTCGTTGGGTAATAGTCATGCAGGTAGTGACACCTGCATCCGTCTATAAGGACTTCTCCCTTGAACATCGTTTCGTACGGATAGAAGTCCATTTTCTTCTCCCTTTCAAACGTGAAGTTCAGCACATCCCTCATCATGGCATTCCATTCCTTCGACCTGCCCAGCGAATACCATCCCGCATGTTTCCCGGCTTCCATCAGGCACATGCCGATTTCCATCGCCTCGCTGAACCGCTGGTGCGAGACGATGTACCACCCGTGTTTCCGGCACAGGCCGGCAAACTCCTTCATGTCAGTAGCTAGAAAGTACATCATGCCTTCCTCTTTGATGACTACCGTCAGTTCCGACTTCGGTTTCTCCCGGCAAAACAAGCTTTCGCTGTATTCCACTCCGTGCCATACCGACTCCGTGCATTCCTCATCGCAGAACTGCACTTCCACCTCTTCAAGCAGGTCAAATTCCTCCACCATACCGTTTCTATCTTTAATTACAGGTTTAAGATGGAGATAAGTTACACATTATTATCGGTTTACAGATAAGTATGTTTTACAGTTTCACATTTTTTAGCTTATATAAACACGCGTCGGGACAGCCTCCTGCAAAAAAGACTGCCCCGACACGCATATCCATCATATCCGGCGGTTTCAGTTCAAACCCTTTCTCTTTTCACCGGTCATACAGAGAATGACCATATTCTTTTTTGCCTCAAATGACTCCGCCAGCCTCCGTGCCGCCCATTTTCTGAATGCCTCGCACTTCAATCCTTTCATGCGGAATCCCAGTGCGACGATGGTTTTCAACCCGTAAAGGTCAGTGCTGCAATTCTTTCCGTTATAGATGAAATGTTCCACTCGTACATCCGTGTATTCGTCAAAATCCCCTGTTTTTGCCAGAGATTTCAGTCCGGCATTCACTGACTGTACGAACACATCGTATGCCCGTGCGATGTCACATTTCGAAAGCCATACTTCTCCGTTCTTGTCCGTTTCTATTTTCACGGCAACCCTTTCCGGAGCATTGCGGTCATATTCGATTTCAAAATTTCCAATCTTTACCATAGCATATCTTTTGTTCTTACCGTTAATCAGGAATGTTTGAAACAAGAACAACCAATAGTCTATATTACATTACTCTTCAATGCAACATCTTCTATACCGGTAAGTTTACTTGCTAAAACCTTCATATCTTCACGTATCTTTTCATTAGTTATACGCGCGTATATTTGGGTAGTCTTTATATTCGTATGTCCTAATAATTTTGATACCGTTTCAATCGGCACACCTTTAGACAATGTGGTTGTTGTCGCAAATGTGTGTCTTGCCAGGTGAAAGGTAATATTTTTTTTAATTCCACACAAATCAGCAATCTCTTTCAGGTAAGAGTTTGCTTTCTGATTGCTCAATACAGGTAACACACGATTGTTTTTTAACTTTCCTTCGTATTTTTCCAATATCGCCAGCGGAATTTTCAGAAGTGGAAGGTTTACCGGAGTGGCAGTTTTCTGACGATGTAGCTTCAACCATTTGCTACCGTCAAATGATGTACAAATATTTTCTTTTTTCAGGTTATAAACATCAATGTAAGCAAGCCCCGTGAAGCACGAGAATATAAATATGTCCCGTACCTGTTCCAGCCTTTGTGACTGAAAATCCTTTTTCAGAATGCGTTCCAATTCTTCTTCCGTCAGATAACCGCGGTCCACAGCTTTCATGTGGATATGATAATTGGCAAACGGGTCAACTGTTATCCATCCGTTATTTTTGGCTATTAAAACAATTTTACGGAATATCTGCATGAACTTTCCTGTCGTGTTTTCATTACATCGGCTCACTGTTCTTAGATAGAACTCAAAATCTGTCACAAACTTATGGTCTATTTCCCGAAGCGCTATATCTGATATTCTATATTTTACTTTCATGAACTCTTCCAACCGCCTGTAAGTTCGGTCATATTTCACAAGAGTAGCAGGAGCCTTACTGATGCCGCAAAGTTTTTCTGCATCCTCATTGTGTTGTTTGAAAAGCTCCAGTAAGGTCTGTTGCTTCACCTCATATCCGAGAAAAGCGTTTCTTACCTTCTCGGCAGTTACAAAGGAATCCCTTGATTCTATATAGCGGTAGTGGTTGTTCAATGCGGTACGTATGTCATCAAGCATGTTGTTCACCTGCCTTGCTTTCGCTCCGTTCCCTGACAAACGTCCCAGTTTGGTGTCCCACAGACGAGGCTCCACATCCAGTTTTGAACTGAATTGTGACATTTCCCCGTTTACGGTGATACGAATCATAATGCTCGCCTTACCTTCTTTGTTTACGTAGTTCTTTCTCAGATAGAAGAGAATTTTGAATGTACTTTTGCTCATAAATGCATCTGTTTTTATATCCTTTGTTACAATCGTTACACAATGCCACAAAGGAAAGGTTATTAATTGAATTATGAGCAGACAAAATTGAGACAACAGCGGACAAATCAGTGAGTTAGCATGAAAATCGTTACAATAATCAGACGGTAATTTTTCTGTAACGATTTGGTAACGGAACTTTGTCCGAAGTGGGCTATTTGATGTCCTTGGATTGGCACTTGCAGAATACAAAAAAAGTCCACAATTCATTGAAATTGTGGACTTTGTCGCTTTCAGACTCTCAGTTGTCCTTGAGTCTCAGCGGTGCGTACGGGACTCGAACCCGTGACCCCATGCGTGACAGGCATGTATTCTAACCAACTGAACTAACGCACCAATAATTTTGATAGTCTCTCTTCCGACGCTTTCTCTCTCGATTGCGGGTGCAAAGGTACGCATTATTTTTAAATCTGCAAGCGTTTTGGCAAAAACCATAAAAAAAATATTTTCCAACTCCCTTCACCTCCCCACCCTAAAAATTACGATATTGTTATTATTTTAATCTTTTCAACAAACTTCTTGTTATAAAATTTAGCTTATTGGCAATAATTCGCTATTTTTGTGCACTCAATAGATTAAAATCGAAAATTAGGGAAAAAGATGAATACAACTGCAAAATTATTGTTGCACTGCCCAGACCAACCAGGCATTTTGGCAGAAGTCACAAACTTTATTACAATTAACAAAGGTAATATTGTCTACTTAGACCAATATGTGGACCATGTAGAAAATATATTTTTCATGCGTATAGAATGGGAAATAAAGGATTTCTTTATTCCTAAAAATAAAATAGAAGATTATTTTGAAACCTTGTATGCCCAAAAATATGAAATGAAATTCCGTCTTTATTTCTCGGATGTAAAACCCAAAATGGCCATATTTGTTTCCAAACTGTCCCATTGCCTGTTCGATATGCTGGCACGCTACACGGCCGGAGAATGGAATGTGGAAATTCCGCTGATTATAAGTAACCATCCCGACCTTCAGCATGTGGCAGAACGTTTCGGTATACCGTTCTATCTCTTCCCTATTACTAAAGAGAACAAAAAGGAACAGGAAAAAGCAGAAATGGAGCTGTTGGAAAAACATAACATCAATTTCATTGTACTGGCACGCTATATGCAAGTGATTTCCGAACAAATGATTGAAGCATATCCCAACCGCATCATCAACATACACCACTCTTTCCTCCCTGCGTTCGTTGGTGCAAAACCTTATCATGCAGCGTTTGAACGAGGAGTAAAAATCATTGGTGCGACCAGCCATTATGTTACCTCCGAACTGGATGCCGGTCCTATCATTGAGCAAGATGTAGTACGCATCACACACAAGGACACTGTGCAGGATTTAGTAAGTAAAGGTAAAGATTTGGAAAAAATAGTCCTTTCTCGTGCTGTTCAGAAACATATTGAACGAAAAGTATTGGCTTATAAAAATAAAACAGTTATCTTTAGCTGATGAAAATTGCTGTCGTAAAATATAATGCAGGAAACATCTACTCCGTAGACTATGCACTGAAGCGCCTTGGAGTAGAAGCAACCATCACTTCCGATAAGGAAGTATTGATGAGTGCCGACAAAGTTATCTTCCCCGGTGTGGGCGAAGCCGAAACAACCATGAGCCATCTCCGGAAAAACCGGTTGGATGAAGTTATTAAAAACTTAAAACAACCTGTACTAGGTATCTGCCTGGGAATGCAGCTGATGTGCCGGCACTCCGAAGAAGGAAATGCCGACTGCTTGGGCATCTTTGATACTGATGTAAAGTTGTTCAGCCCCACCCGGCATGAAGACAAAGTACCCCATATGGGATGGAACACCCTGACTCATGTACGCAGCGACCTGTTCAAAGGATTCACCAAAGAAGAATTTGTATACTTCGTACATAGCTTCTATGTGCCTCTGAACGAGTTTACGGCAGCACAAACAGATTATATCCTCCCCTACAGTTCGGCCTTGCACAAAGATAATTTCTATGCGACACAGTTCCATCCGGAAAAGAGCGGAGCCGTGGGCGAACGAATCCTGAGGAACTTTTTAGAATTGTGAACCATTACATTATATATAACAATGCATAAGAAGAAATAGATATGATAGAGTTAATTCCTGCCATCGACATTATTGATGGCAAATGCGTCCGTCTTTCTCAAGGAGATTATAACACACAGAAAGTATATAACGAAAACCCGGTTGAGGTTGCCAAAGAATTTGAAGCCCATGGGATTCATCGTCTGCACATTGTCGATCTGGATGGAGCAGTTTCACGCCATGTTGTGAATTACCGTGTACTGGACCAAATCGCCAGCCGCACTTCTCTGGTCATTGATTTTGGAGGAGGGATAAAAACAGACGAGGACCTAGTCATCGCTTTCGACAATGGCGCACAAATGGTAACCCTGGGCAGCGTAGCCGTGAAAAATCCCGGGCTTTTCAAAAAATGGCTGGAACAATACGGAAACGAGAAAATCATTCTGGGAGCTGATGTAAAGGAGAATAAAATTTCTGTCAATGGCTGGAAAGAAGAAAGTCAGCAGCAGTTGATCCCTTTTTTGAAAGATTATACTAAAGAAGGGGTTTTCAAGGTGTTATGTACCGACATCAGCCGTGACGGAATGTTGCAAGGGCCTTCCGTGGAACTATACCAGCAAATCCTGAAGGAGTTCCCGAATATGCATCTGATAGCCAGCGGAGGAGTAAGCTGTATACAGGACATTATCGACCTGGAAATAGCCAAAGTTCCGGCTGTTGTTTTCGGCAAGGCATTATACGAGGGAAAAATTACATTGAAAGACTTAAACCGTTTCATGTAAGAGCAAATCATGTTAGCAAAAAGAATCATACCTTGCCTGGACATCAAAGACGGGCAGACCGTAAAAGGAACCAATTTCGTAAACTTACGTCAAGCAGGTGATCCGGTAGAACTGGGGCGTACCTACAGTGAACAGGGAGCTGACGAACTGGTCTTTCTCGATATCACTGCCAGCCATGAAGGGCGCAAAACCTTTACCGATTTGGTAAAACGGGTAGCGGCCAATATCAATATCCCCTTTACTGTAGGAGGAGGTATAAACGAACTGAGCGACGTAGACCGGCTATTGAATGCAGGAGCTGACAAAGTTTCTATCAATTCATCAGCCATCCGCAATCCGGATTTGGTAGACAAGATTGCCAAACATTTCGGTTCACAGGTCTGTGTGGTAGCCATTGACGCCAAGCAGACTGAAACCGGGTGGAAATGCTATCTGAACGGCGGCCGGATTGAAACCGACAAGTACCTGTTTGACTGGGCTAAAGAGGTGAACAACCGCGGGGCAGGAGAAATTCTTTTCACGAGCATGAACCATGACGGAGTGAAAAACGGATATGCCAACGAAGCCCTCTCCACCCTGGCGGATTTACTGACAATTCCCGTCATCGCATCTGGAGGCGCCGGATGCATGGAACATTTCCGCGATACATTTGCAAAAGGGAAAGCAGATGCTGCATTAGCAGCCAGCGTTTTTCATTTCGGAGAAATTAAAATTCCCGAATTAAAACAGTATCTTTGCGAGCAAGGAATTAATGTGAGGTTATAACTCTGTTTTTAATTGCATCTAAATCTGTTTCCACTACCATCCCAAACAGGATGAAAGACTGGCAAACGACCTTCAGATCCTCATTCCACTCTGAATGACGATGCTGATGAAATTTTAAACAAGTTCTATACAACACCGATAATATAACAATAAAATATAGAAAAATGGATTTGAATTTCGAAAAAATGAACGGGTTGATCCCCGCCATCATACAAGACAACAGCACCAGCAAAGTACTGATGTTAGGGTTTATGAATGAAGAAGCATACCGAAAGACAGTGGAAACCGGTAAAGTAACCTTCTTCAGCCGTACCAAGAACCGTCTGTGGACAAAAGGTGAAGAAAGCGGGAATTTCCTGAATGTTGTTTCTATAAAAGAAGACTGTGACAAGGATACCCTGCTGATCAAAGTAAATCCGGCAGGTCCTGTATGTCACACCGGAACAGATACTTGCTGGGGAGAAGAAAACAAAGAAGACATCATGTTCCTGAAGGAATTACAAGATTTCATTGACAAACGTCACGAGGAAATGCCTGCAGGCTCTTACACCACCAGCCTGTTCGAATCCGGTATCAACAAAATGGCACAGAAAGTAGGCGAGGAAGCCGTGGAAACGGTTATCGAAGCTTGTAACGGAACCGACGAACGCCTCATCTACGAAGGAGCCGATCTGATATACCACATGATTGTACTGCTCACCTCAAAAGGCTATCGCATCGAAGACCTTGCCCGTGAATTGAAAGAACGTCATAGCGCTACGTGGAAAAAACATTAAAATGATGGACGAAGCTCTCATTCGATATAAAAACGTATATATCAACCAACAAGAGTTAGGCGTATTGGAAGATGTAAACCTGGAACTGAACAAGGGTGAATTTGTTTACCTCATTGGAAAAGTCGGTTCCGGAAAAACCTCATTACTGAAAACAATTTACGGTGAGCTGGATATACAGTCAGGAGAAGCTGAGGTGTTAGGCTACAACATGACTAACATCAAGCGGAAGCATATTCCCGAACTGCGTCGCCGTTTAGGCATTGTCTTTCAAGATTTTCAGTTACTGACAGACCGCACCGTACACGCAAACCTCAGTTTTGTATTGCGCGCCACCGGATGGACAAACAAAGCAACCATCAAAGCACGCATTGAAGAAGTACTGGACCAAGTGGGAATGACCGGCAAAGGATACAAAATGCCCAACGAGCTATCGGGTGGCGAGCAACAACGCATTGTTATCGCCCGTGCCATCCTGAACCGGCCGGACATTATTCTGGCCGACGAGCCGACGGGTAACCTGGACACCGAAACAGGGCGCAAAATTGTAGAACTTCTGAAATCCATTTGTGCTACAGGCTCCGCCATCATGATGACCACCCATAATCTGCATCTCCTGTCGGAATATCCGGGAGTTGTCTACCGCTTTGAGAATCATCATATCAAAGAAGTAACTCACGAATACAGCCGGATGGAAAGAAGTCAAAATGAGACCGAAAAAGGAGAAAAAACGACAGTTACACCCCAAGAAACGGCAGAATAAGTAGATGAATGATAAATATCATCGCTAAAATGCTGATTTTTGCAGTCTTATTTGTATATTTGCACGCTAATTATCAATATAGGAACAATTAAAATACGAAACGAAAAATGAAAGTTTTAAAGTTTGGAGGTACTTCGGTAGGTTCTGCACAAAGAATGAAAGAAGTAGCCAAATTAATTACCGACGGTGAACAGAAGATTGTTGTACTTTCAGCCATGTCTGGAACAACAAACACGTTGGTTGAAATTTCGGATTATCTGTATAAGAAAAATCCCGAAGGTGCGAATGAAATCATTAACAGACTGGAGGCTAAATATAAACAGCATGTTAATGAACTTTATTCTACTGACGAGTATAAGCAGAAAACACAGGAATTTATAAAAGCACAGTTCGATTATATTCGTTCGTATACAAAAGATATTTTCACACTGTTCGAAGAAAAAGTAATCCTGGCACAAGGCGAATTGATCTCCACCAACATGGTTACCAACTATTTGCAGGAACAAGGGGTCAACGCCATCTTACTTCCGGCATTGGAATTCATGCGCACGGACAAGAACTCGGAGCCCGATCCTGTATATATCAAAGAAAAACTGGCCGCACAGCTGGAAATACATCCGGATGCTGAAATTTATATCACACAAGGTTTTATCTGCCGTAACGCCTATGGCGAGATAGATAATCTGCAACGTGGCGGAAGCGACTATACCGCATCACTGATCGGTGCCGCTGTAAACGCCTCCGAAATCCAGATATGGACAGATATTGACGGTATGCACGATAATGACCCGCGCATCGTAGACAAGACTTCTCCTGTACGTCACCTGCACTTCGAAGAAGCTGCCGAGTTGGCCTACTTTGGTGCGAAGATTCTGCACCCTACTTGCGTACAGCCTGCCAAATATGCCAATATTCCCGTCCGTCTGCTTAATACAATGGAACCTACAGCCCCGGGGACTTTGATTTCCAATGATACGGAAAAAGGCAAAATCAAGGCAGTTGCAGCCAAAGACAACATCACTGCCATCAAGATCAAATCAAGCCGTATGTTACTGGCCCACGGCTTCTTGCGCAAAGTATTCGAAATCTTCGAAAGCTATCAGACCTCTATCGACATGATCTGTACTTCAGAGGTCGGTGTTTCCGTATCCATTGATAACACCAAACATCTGAATGAAATTCTGGACGACTTGAAGAAATATGGTACAGTAACCGTAGATCAGGATATGTGTATCATCTGTGTAGTCGGTGACCTGGAATGGGAAAACGTAGGCTTTGAAGCCAAAGCGTTGGACGCCATGCGCGACATACCGGTACGTATGATTTCATTCGGCGGTAGCAACTACAATATTTCTTTCCTGATTCGTGAAGAAGACAAGAAGAAAGCATTGCAGTCATTAAGCGATCATTTATTCAACAATAAATAATTTCTACTGTAGGGGCGGATTGAATCCGCCCGAATACATCCCACTCTACAAAGTTGGTGTTTTCGGGCGAATTTAATTCGCCCTTGCTCATAAAAACAAAATACAATATGAAAGGAACATTCCCCGTAAACAAGTTCAGAGAGTTGGAAACTCCCTTCTACTATTACGATGTCAATGTGCTGCGAGAAACCTTGTCATGCATCAACAAAGAAGCAGGCAAATACAATAATTTCTGCGTGCATTACGCCGTGAAGGCCAATGCTAACCACAAAGTCCTGACAATTATCCGCGAAAGCGGTCTGGGAGCCGACTGTGTAAGTGGCGGAGAAATCCGCGCAGCCATTAAGGCCGGATTCCCGACAAACAAAATAGTCTATGCTGGTGTAGGCAAGACAGACTGGGAAATTAATCTGGGTCTGGATTATGATATTTTCTGCTTCAACGTAGAGTCCGTACCCGAACTGGAAATCATTAACGAACTGGCTGCCGCCAAAGGCAAAACAGCCCGTGTAGCTTTCCGTATCAATCCGAATGTAGGTGCGCATACCCATGCAAATATCACCACCGGACTAGCAGAGAACAAATTCGGGATCAGCATGGAAGATATGGACAAAGTGATTGATATGGCCGGAACATTGCCTCATGTAAAATTTGTAGGCTTACATTTCCACATCGGTTCTCAGATTCTGGATATGGGTGATTTTGTAGCCTTGTGCAACCGTGTAAACGAACTACAGGAAAAACTCTATGCCCGCCAAATCATAGTAGAACATATCAATGTAGGCGGCGGGTTAGGAATTGATTATGCACACCCCAACCGTCAAGCCATCCCCAACTTCACGGAATACTTTGCCACTTATCACAAGCATCTGAAACTGCGCCCCCAGCAGACTTTACATTTCGAACTGGGACGTGCCGTAGTAGGACAGTGCGGCAGCCTTATCAGCAAAGTGATTTATGTAAAGCAAGGAACCAACAAACAGTTTGCCATATTAGATGCCGGCATGACCGACTTGATTCGTCCTGCCCTCTATCAGGCATACCACAAAATAGAAAATATCACTTCGGAAGAACCTATGGAAACTTACGATGTGGTAGGCCCCATCTGCGAATCATCCGATGTATTCGGCAAGGCTATTGATTTGAACAAAGCACACCGTGGCGACCTTTTCGCTCTCCGTTCAGCAGGAGCATATGGTGAAATTATGGCATCGGCTTACAATTGTCGTGCATTGCCCAAAGGATATACCTCAGAAGAGTTAGTATAAACCAACTCCAACTGCCTGAATAAATAAGAAACAGCGCCGCTTTGATGCAAAGCGGCGCTGTTTCTTATTTATCTTCCGGAATGAAATCTTCTTTTATAAATTCATCATACACACGCCGTGGATGATCCGCTTTTGAAAATCCATTATTACCAAAATTCTGTTCACGGAACTTCTTTAGCTTTAAATTATCTTCCGCATACTCACGCAAAGTTTTCTGTTTGCCTCCTAATATGGAACTATCCAGCACCTCACATTCCAACAGATTTTCCTTCGGAGTAATTATTGGAAGGAGCTTCTGTTCCAAAAAACCGCGATAGGCCCCCACATACTCGCACCAGCACTCCCCCTTCACCTCATAAATACGATACGTGTACTTAGACAAAGCAGTTCTAATAAAAATTTCATTCCCCATCACCTCGGCCACGGCTTCTAAGTTATAAGCCAAGTCTTTAATCTTGATAATCTTCTTTCCTGACTCATCTTCCTTGATTTCCGTAGCCCAAAAGTCGGAATGCATAAGCTGATCAAGTATATTGATCAAACTTTCTTTAATCTCAAATTGTATTCTCATAATAATTGCCCGTTGGTCAGGACTTGTTACAGGTTTCAGTTAACTTCTTTAAATATAGCAATTATACTTGAAAAATATTCACGAAAACACACTTTTAACATTAAATTATAATTAAATCTGAACTTTTGAATAAATAAAGAATATTCATCCTGCTACAATTCAATTATTTGCTGTATTTTTGCACGTTTTTAAAACAGATCACACATGGAACCATTCACCATAGATATAATCTTACCAATAGCTTCGGGAGCCTTATTCACCACGCAGGCCGTTTACTATCTGGGGCTATATAACAAACTATACACTCACAGCAGAGAAACAGCATATGCCACTGATATAAATACCCAAAATCCTCCACTGTCTGTCATCATTGTGGCAAAAGACGCAGCCCACGAATTACAAGAAAACCTCCCATTTATTTTAGAGCAGGACTATCCGGAATTCGAAGTGATTGTGATTTACGACCGCCCGGCGGATGATTGTGACAATACGTTGAAATTACTGGAAGACAAATATCCCAATCTCTATCATACCTTTATCCCCGACAGTGCACGCTACATCAGCCACAAGAAACTGGGAATAACAATGGGAATTAAAGCCAGCCGCCATGAATGGCTGGTATTTACCGAACCCGATTGCCGTCCGCAAAGCAATCAATGGCTGAAACAGATGGCACGTAATTTCACACCTGCCACCGAAATCGTTTTAGGCTACAGCAACTACGAAAAAGTACCGGGATGGTTTAATAAGAAAATCACTTTCGACACGTTGCTGAATTCTATGCGTTATCTGGGTATGGCTGTTTCCGGACATCCCTACATGGGCACAGGACGGAATATGGCTTATCGGAAAACACTGTACTACAAGCAGAAGGGATTTGCCTCCCACCTGAATCTGCAACGTGGAGAAGATGATTTGTTCATCAATGAAACAGCCCGTGCACACAATACACGAGTTGAAGCCAGCCCTGAAAGTCTGATGCGAATCGCCATGCCTAAATATAAAAGAATATGGTGTGAAGAGAAAATAAGCTATGCGGCTACCAGCCGGTTATTTCATGGAACCGCCCGTTATCTCATGGGATTTGAGACTTGCAGCAGATTCTTGTTCTATACAGCCATCATCGCCACTATAACCATCAGTATTCTTCTCCACCAATGGACTATTGCAGGCATTGCCGTTTTGCTATGGTCAGCACGCTTCACGATGCAACTGATTGTTTTCAGAAAAACCGCCAAAGTTTTTGGCGAACGGAAGTTCTGTGCACTACTCCCCTTATTCGATTTTCTGCAACCTGCATGGAATGGGGTATTCAAATTACAACGTAAATTCAGACGGAAAAATGAGTTTATGAGAAAATAAAAAGAGAATGAAACCAACTATACATTTCTTAATTTAATAATACGAATTATGATCAGATTAAATGTTTTTATCCAAGTAAACGAGAGTAACCGCAATGCTGTCTTAGAAACAGCAAAGGAATTGGTAGCGCAATCTTTAAACGACAAGGGTTGCATCGCTTATGATATCTTTGAGAGCGCGACACGGAAAGATGTCCTTATGATTTGCGAAACATGGAAAGATGCTGAGTCACTGGATGCACACGAAAAAGCTGCACATTTTATAACCTTGGTTCCTAAATTGCAAGAATTGGGCAAGATGAAATTAGAAAAATTTGAATTCTAAATCCGGTTATCCATCTTGATCCGACAAAAACAAATCAGGGCTTGTTTATACAAACCCTGATTTGTTTTTATCCGCCAAGAAAGGTTATGCAAGAAACACTTTTCCACCAATGTAATCACTGCCTGAAAAAACAGAAGAGTATCACATTATCCAGCATAACAAATTGAAACCTTTTATCGCTTTATATTCTCTAACACACCCCAAACAGCCCCTTTTTCATTGTTTTCACCCACCCATGCACATGCAATATTATTCGGTAAAACTATAAATGTAACAATTTAAAATCTTCGTTTTACAACGAAATATCACAAATATTGTTTGTTTTATATCATATTTCGCTTCAATAAGATTTAATATGTATATTATTTGCATATTAAAGACAATTATTCTACTTTTGCACCCGTTTTAAAAACAACAAAAAGTTTCAAATTGAAAGCATAAGTATGAAAATAATCTGGTCCATCCGTTCTTTCAACTTTACCAACATACCGTAAATGCGTTTGTCCAAAAGCGTGTTATAAGTAATATTGTAAAATCAGAAAAACAGTTGAATCTCATGTTTACTTTCATTTCTATAATGGCTGTCGGAGTCCTTATAGGCTATCCCTTACGCCACAAATCCCAAGTACGCAAGATCACTCCTCTCATCCATATCGTGGTCTGTCTGCTACTTTTCTTACTCGGTCTCTCTATTGGTCTTAACAGACTGATTATTGACAATCTTGGTTACTTCTGCGGCCAGGCAGCCGTCATCTCCTCATTAAGCATATTGGGCAGCATGATGGCCTCCCTTGCAGTATACCACATCTTTTTCAAAGGAAAGGGGGCAAGCGGTGAAAAGTAGTCTTGTAACTCTAGCCTTTTTCTTGTTTGGCTGCGTAGCCGGAGTCAGCTATGCGGTGGACTTCGACGTACACCAAACCTCTGTATATGTACTATATGTACTGATGCTGTTACTCGGCATTAATCTTGGAAGCAACCGCAACCTCAGGCAGTTTGTCTTATCCCTCAATTTCAGAACACTGCTTGTACCCCTTGCCACCGTAAGCGGCACTCTGCTGTTTTCCGCCATCGGAGGCTTTCTCTTGAGCCGCTGGAGTATTTTCGACTGCATGGCTGTCGGAAGCGGATTCTCCTATTATTCCGTTTCCTCCATCCTTATCACGCAGATCAAATCCCCCTCCATCGGTGTGCAGCTTGCTACCGAATTGGGGACCATCGCACTACTATCCAATATTTTCCGGGAAATGACCGCCTTGATAGGAGCTCCCCTTTTCCGCAAATATTTCGGTTATCTGGCGCCTATCTCGGCGGCGGGCATCGGTTCTTCCGACATTTCCCTGGCAGCCATCGCACGCTGCTCCGGACCGGAAGCCGTACCCGTGGCCATCGTCCACGGCATACTGATAAACATAAGCATGCCTTTCTTCGTTTCTTTCTTCTGCAAACTGTGAACTGAAGGAAGTGACATACTATACGTAACTTTACATTCTCTCTATAAAGAACCGGCCCTGTCACGAATTCGCAGCAGGGTTGGTTCTAACACATCCGCCCGACTAAAGCATTTCTTCCTAACAATTAGGTCTTTTCTTTCTATCAACTACTACAGACTTTCACAACAGACTGTACAGTCCATTACATCAGACCGTACAGTCCACTATAATGGACTATACGATTCACTGTAGGAGACTGTAGTACATTACCGCATAAAAAGACTTAATCATAAGGGAAAAAGACCTTAGCATTATAGGAAAAAAGGATTAATACCGGATATACGGAAAACGCAGAAAGAGAATCTTCTCATTCAAACCGAATAGATTTTGCCGGATGAATACGCGTCACCAGAAATGACGGCCCGACAAGCATCAGCACCGACACCAGCAAAGTACAGACATTCAGCAACAAATAAATCCAAATGTTGAATTCAACAGGAACACGATCTACATAATAAGTGGCAGGGTCCAGTTTGAAAAGATGAAATTGAGATTGAATAAAGCATAATGCCACCCCGATGATATTTCCCCATAGCATCCCCCTGCCTATCAAGAATACAGAAAAACTGAGGAATATCTTACGGATAGCAAAATTATCAGCTCCCAATGCTTTCAGCACCCCGATCATATTGGTACGCTCCAGAATGATAATCAGCAAACCGGATATCATGGTGAATCCGGCCACCCCCGTCATGAGAAACAAGATAACCCACACATTCATATCCAGCAAATCCAGCCATGCAAATATCTGAGGATTGACTTCCTCCACCGTCTGAGTATAGTAAGTACCTCCGTATGCATCCACCTGCGTATCCACCCGTGCACGGATTTCCTCCTTCACCGGCTCCAACCGGCTATACTCATTCACTTCCAGTTCCATACCACTCACCTGCCCTTTCTGCCAGCCATTCAAACGGTTCACCGTATATAAGTCGGTTATCAGAAACAAATCATCGTATGCGGAAAAATTGGTCTGATAGATGCCGGCGACAGTAAGACGGCGGGCGCGCACATTATCCTCTATATAATAGGTATAGATTTTATCACCCAGTTTCAGATGAAGCTTGTCGGCAATAGTGCGGGACACCAATACCTTATTGGTAGAGGCAGTATCCGAGAAAACAGGAATTTCCCCTTCCTGCAAATGATTCTTTAAAAACCTCCAGTCGTATTCATGAGAAACACCTTTCAGTACCATTCCCTGAAAGCTGTCGTCTGTCATAATCATTCCCGGCTTGGTGGAATAGCGCTGCACGTGCTTCACTCCTTCCAGTGTTTTCAACAGATGGAGCAAACTGTCGTTGGCAACGATGGGAACCGTCTGATAAGATTGCTGGGAGTCGAAGTTAGTTATTACGATATCGGACCCCAAGCCTACCACCTTGTCGCGTACCTCATGTTTGAAACCGATCACCACCGCTACCGACACAATCATGACGGCCAGCCCGATGGCTATGCCCAGCATAGCAATGCGGACGGCAGGCTTGGACACCTCTTTTCCACCCTCATTGCTGCGATAGATGCGTCTGGCAATAAAGAGCTTCCAGTCCATATCAGTCTTCTACCCTTCCGGGATATGCTTCCAATGCCTTACGCAGTACGAACAACGCACGGACCAAATCCTCTTTCTTCAACACGTAGGCAATACGCACCTCATTACGGCCTGCACCGGGAGTGGTATAGAATCCGGCAGCCGGAGCCATCATGACCGTCTCGCCTTCATAGTTGAATTCCGACAGACACCATGCACAGAACTTCTCGCTGTCGTCCACCGGTAATTTGGCAACCGTATAGAATGCACCCATCGGTATGGGCGAATAAACACCCGGAATACGGTTCAGCCCGTCAATCAGGCACTTACGGCGCTCCACGTATTCGTCATACGTCTCGCGTGTGTACTCTTCGGGGGCATCCAATGAAGCCTCGGCAGCAATCTGACCGATCAAAGGAGGGCTCAGACGTGCCTGGCAGAACTTCATGACAGCATTTCTCACTTCCTTATTCTTGGTAATCAACGCACCGATACGGATACCGCATTCGGAATAACGCTTGGACACCGAGTCTATCAGTACCACATTTTCTTCAATGCCTTCCAAGTGACAGGCAGAGATATAAGGAGAACCGGTATAGATAAACTCGCGGTACACTTCATCCGAGAACAGGTAAAGATCATACTTCTTCACCATGTCACGAATCTGGTTCATCTCGCGGCGGGTATACAAATAGCCGGTCGGATTATTCGGGTTACAGATCAGAATAGCTTTTGTGCGTTCGTTTATCAACTCCTCGAACTTCTCCACTTTCGGCAGGGAGAACCCTTCCTCGATGGTAGTCGTCACCGTGCGGATCACGGCTCCGGCCGAAATGGCGAACGCCATATAGTTGGCATAGGCAGGTTCCGGCACAATGATCTCATCTCCCGGATTCAAGCAACTCAGAAAAGCAAACAGCACCGCTTCCGAACCTCCGGTAGTGATGATGATATCATCGGCAGACAAGTTGATGTCATATTTCTTATAATAACCCACCAGTTTCTCGCGATAGCTGCGGTATCCCTGGCTGGGACTATATTCCAAAACGGTACGGTCAATATTACGAATCGCATCAAGGGCCGCTCGCGGAGTAGGCAGGTCGGGCTGACCGATATTCAGGTGATACACATGAATTCCTCTCTGTTTTGCAGCATCGGCCAGCGGTGCCAATTTGCGAATTGGCGATGCGGGCATCTCGTTTCCTCTGATGGATATTATTGGCATAATGTTATAAAAATTATTTAATCGAAGTGCAAAGATAGACTTTCGCAACCAACCGAGCAAACAATTAATTAAGAATTTAAATCTTTGTTATCTTAATGCGCATTTTTTAGGGTTATTAAAAAAAAACATGTAAGTTTGTTCCAGTAAAACAAAGCAAAATATCAAATGAATCTATACCTGATAACCTTCCAGTCCTCCTTGAACAGAATTGAATCTGTATATGATTGCCATAAAGATTTATTTGTGGAAATCGAGAAGTTTTTCACGCTTCATCTGGTACCATATACAGAGGCTGCAAGTATTCCGGCAGATGCCTACCGGATGGCTTTCATCGCTTCGGGCGGGGTAGAAAAAATGGTCACCCAACACTTCGAACTACTTCCCTATCCTATCCATCTGCTGACCGACGGACAACAGAACTCACTGGCTGCTTCCCTGGAAATAGCTACATGGATACGCAGCAAAGGAATGAAAGTACATATTATTCATGGCACTATCCCCAATATGGTGAAACAACTGATAGATCATCACAAGGCTTTCGCCGCCCAGCGCGAGGTAAGAGGAAAACGAATAGGAGTTGTGGGATATTCTTCTCCGTGGCTGGTGGCCAGCAATGTAGATTACCTGCTTGCCAAACGCCGCTGGGGAATAGAGTTCATTGATATCCCCATGGAGGAAGTGTATTGTCTGTTTTATCAGATAAAGGATGATGATATAGGATATGAGGCGTCCGTATTTGCCAACCGTGCCATTGCCTGCCGGGAAGGAACTCCGGAAGATTTGCTGAAAGCCATGCGTCTTTATCAGGCCGTGAAAATAATCTGCGAAAAGAAAAAGCTGGATGCGGTAACCCTCTCCTGCTTCTCGTTGATTGAGAAATTAGGAACTACCGGATGTCTGGCACTTGCCCTGCTGAATGATGAAGGCATCCCGGCCGGATGTGAAGGAGACTTGCAATCCATCTTTACTCTGCTCATCGCCAAGACACTGACCGGCCAGGCAGGATTCATGGCGAATCCGGCATTCATCAACGATGACCAGAACGAAATAGTGATGGCTCACTGTACGATTGCCACCAAAATGGTGGATCAGTTTATCATCCGGAATCATTTTGAAACGGAGACCGGGATAGCCATACAGGGTATTCTGCATCCGGGAGGCATCACGATGATAAAATGCGCGGGAGAGTGTCTGGACGAGTATTTCGTTTCCACAGGCCAACTGATAGAAAATACCAACTACATCAATGCCTGCCGCACCCAGGCAAGAATCAAACTGGACAAACCCGTAGACTATTTTATGCGTAATCCTTTGGGTAACCATCACATCATATTAATGGGCGATCATGAAAAAGTGATTCACGAATTCATGCAATTGAACAGCTGCAAACTAGTGGAATAAGGAAAGCATGAAGAAATTAAGTAAAATGGGAGACGAAGATTAAATAAATTGTATCTTTGTATCCAATTTAATATTCAATAAAACAATAAACTTTTATGATGCATACTTGGTTTGAATGTAAGATACGTTACGAAAAAGTCATGGAAAACGGCATGAACAAGAAAGTAACGGAACCCTATTTGGTTGACGCGCTGAGCTTTACTGAAGCAGAAGCCCGTATTATTGAAGAAATCACTCCGTATATCAGCGGCGAGTTCACTGTTTCGGACATCAAACGCGCCAACTACAGCGAACTGTTCCCCTCTGAAGAAGATGCAGCCGACCGCTGGTTTAAGTGCAAGCTGTTCTTCATTACGCTGGACGAAAAAAGCGGAGCAGAGAAAAAGACCTCCACTACCGTACTGGTACAAGCTTCCGACCTTCGCGACGCTGTAAAGAAACTGGACGAAGGAATGAAAGGTACAATGGCAGACTACGTGATTGCGTCCGTAGCCGAAACCGCCATCATGGATGTTTACCCATACGAAGCCGAACCGGATGTGAAACCTGAATTTCCGGATGCCGGAAAAACCGAATAAAGCCTGATAAAAAAATAGAAAGTATAACAGATAATGAGCATTCAAGCAAATTTAAAAGAAGTTCTTTCCGAACTGCCTGCGGGTGTCCGCCTGGTAGCCGTATCCAAATTCCATCCCAACGAGGCGTTGGAAGAAGCGTATGCTGCCGGCCAGCGTATTTTCGGTGAGAGCCACGTGCAGGAAATGACTCAGAAATATGAAACCCTGCCCAAAGACATTGAATGGCATTTCATCGGCCACCTGCAAACAAACAAAGTCAAATACATGGCCCCTTATGTAGCTATGATACATGCCATAGACTCGTATAAATTGTTGGTTGAAGTCAATAAACAAGCTTCCAAAGTCCATCGCGTCATCCCTTGTTTATTGCAGATACATATCGCCCAAGAGGAAACGAAGTTCGGTTTCTCTTTTGACGAATGCAGGGAAATGCTGGATACAGGCGGATGGAAGGATTTGAAAAATGTCCGCTTATCAGGAGTGATGGGTATGGCGACCAATGTGGATGACGACGAACAAATCAAAAGAGAATTTTGTTCCTTAAATACATTCTTCAAAGAAATAAAGCAGAACTATTTTTCTGATTCAGAATACTTTAAAGAAATTTCCATGGGTATGTCACACGATTATCCGCTGGCAGTGGAAGCCGGAAGTACACTAGTCAGGGTAGGAAGCAAAATCTTTGGAGAACGAAACTATTAAAACTACTATTTATATGACTCAATTAAAAACCACTTTTGCCGGGTTGTCACTGCGCAATCCTATAATCATCAGCAGTTCCAGCCTTACAAACAGCGCTGAAAAGAACAAGAAACTGGAGCTGGCAGGCGCCGGAGCCATTGTTTTGAAATCAGTTTTCGAAGAGCAGATCATGATGGAAGCACATCACATGGCTACTTATGGCTCTCCCGAAGGAGATGACTACTTGAGCACATATGTACGCTCTCATGCATTGAACGAATATATTTCATTGATTGAACAGACTAAAAAGCTTTGCACCATTCCTGTCATTGCCAGCATCAACTGCTTCAGCAACTCAGAATGGACAGACTTTGCCCGTACCGTGGAAGCAGCAGAAGCCGACGCACTGGAAATCAACATCCTTTCCTTGCAGACCGAAAAAGAATATCAATACGGTTCTTTCGAACAGCGTCATATCGATATCGTAAGCAGTATCAAGAAACAGATTTCCATCCCCGTCATTGTGAAACTGGGCAGCAATCTGACCAACCCCATCGCACTGATCAACCAGCTTTATGCCAACGGAGCCAATGCTGTGGTATTGTTCAACCGATTCTACCAGCCGGATATCAATATCGACACCATGACATATTCTGCAGGCGATGTATTCAGTACTCCTGCCGACTTGTCCAACGGACTGCGCTGGACTGCTATCGCTTCGGCACAAGTTCCTCAGACAGACTATGCCATCTCGGGCGGTGTGCACGATGGAAAAGCGATAGTCAAAGCAATTCTGGCAGGCGCTTCGGCTGTAGAACTGTGCAGTGTCATCTACCAAAGAGGCAATCAGGCCATTGCAGATATGACAAATGAAATGACCCAATGGATGAACCGGCAAGGCTACAAGGACATCAGCGAATTCAAGAGCTCGATGAACGCACTGTCTACCGGAGCCAGCAATCCGTTTGAACGTACACAGTTCATGAAGTATTTCAGCAGCAAAGAATAAAAATCAGTGGTTAGTGATTAGTGGTTCATATCCATGCGACATCACAGCGCAGCTCATTAACCACTAACCACTAATCACTATTTTTCCTTCTGTTTAATTTGTATGCTCCAAAGAAAGTCTTATATTTGCACATTTGATTAAAGTTTGTGCAAAATATAAACAAAAGAGTATATACAATGGAGCAGAGTTTTATTGCCTTCCTGGAAGACAGTATAAAGAAAAACTGGGACTTGGATGCCCTTACAGATTATAAAGGTGCCACATTACAATATAAAGATGTAGCCCGCAAAATAGAAAAGCTACACATCATCTTCGAATTAAGCGGCATCAAGCAAGGAGACAAGATAGCTGTCTGTGGCCGCAACAGTTCTCATTGGGGAGTTACTTTCCTGGCTGCCGTTACATACGGGGCAGTGATTGTTCCCATTCTTCACGAATTCAAATCGGACAACATTCATAATATAGTCAATCACTCGGAAGCACGCCTGCTGATGGTGGGCGATATGGTATGGGAGAATCTGAATGAAAATGCCATGCCGTTGTTAGAAGGGGTTATCCTGATGAATGACTATACCCTGCTAGTTTCCCGCAGTTCCAAATTGGACTATGCACGCGATCATCTGAACGAACTGTTCGGAAAGAAATATCCGCGCAATTTCCGCCGGGAACATGTCAGCTACCGCCGGGATACACCGGAAGAACTGGCTGTGATCAACTATACTTCCGGCACGACCAGTTATTCCAAAGGAGTGATGATTCCTTACCGCGCATTGTGGTCGAATACCCAGTTCGCTTTTGATGTCTTGAAAATGAATCCGGGTGACAAGCTGGTTTCCATGCTCCCTATGGCACACATGTACGGACTGGCTTTCGAGTTCCTTTATGAATTCTGTGTGGGATGCCATATTTATTTCCTGACCCGTACCCCCAGTCCGAAAATCATCTTCCAAGCCTTTTCCGAAGTGAAACCCAATCTGGTAGTAGCCGTTCCATTGATTATCGAAAAAATCATCAAGAAGAATGTACTGCCCAAACTGGAAACCCCGGCTATGAAGATTTTACTGAAAGTTCCTATCATCAATGATAAAATCAAAGCCACAGTCCGCGAACAGATGATAAATGCCTTCGGAGGTAATTTCTACGAAATTATTGTAGGAGGTGCCGCCTTCAATCAAGAAATAGAGCAGTTCCTGAAAAGTATAGATTTCCCCTATACCGTGGGATATGGCATGACTGAGTGTGCTCCGATTATCTGTTATGAAGATTGGAAATATTTCAAGCCGGGTTCCTGCGGAAAGGCGGCTCCTCGTATGGAAGTCAAAATATTGAGCCCCGACCCTGAGAATATAGTAGGTGAGATAGTATGCAAAGGACCTAATGTAATGTTAGGCTATTACAAGAATCCCGAAGCTACCGCCGAGGTGATAGACAAGGACGGCTGGTTGCATACCGGTGACCTGGGTGTTATGGATGCGGAAGGCAACGTTACCATCAAGGGACGCAGCAAAAACATGCTGTTGGGTCCATCGGGACAGAATATTTATCCGGAAGAGATTGAAGATAAATTGAATAACATGCCGTTCGTTTCAGAAAGCATTATCATACAGCAGGCAGACAGCAAACTGGCGGCTTTGGTTTATCCCGATTTCGACGATGCCTTTGCTCATGGGCTGGATAATGACGCGATAGCACAGGCTATGGAAGAGAACCGTATCAACTTGAATACAGAACTTCCTGCATATTCACAAATAGCCCGTGTAAAAATCTATCCGGAAGAATTCGAGAAAACTCCTAAAAAGAGTATCAAACGTTTCTTATATCAGGAAGTAAAATAACACCTGGCAGAAAAAAGAACCTGCCTGCAACATATATAATGTATAAGTCTGAAGATTATAGATGTTGCAGGCTATACATTATAGATGTTACAGGTTATACATCCGCATATATGGACACCTGGATCATGATGCGTGAAAGGAGACAAAACAAAACATAATTTTACTCTTGCCCCCCGATCAATTCTCCCCATAATTCCCCCTTATATCTACATTTTTATTACATTTGCACCCAAGAAACTAAAAATGTATGAAAATGAATATGCGTATAGCAGCAATACTCCTTTTAGGATATTGTGCAGGTATGTCAACTCCTGCTTTTGCCCAGAAAAAGGACAAGCTTAAAAAAGGCCCCAACATCTCCTTGAACATTTCCGCGAAGAAAGACAGTGTCAAAACCACTTATCTGAATATCGGTCTGCTTACAAATATCTATCAACTGAAAGGAATCGGTATCAACGCTGTATCCAGTGTTGTACAAAACGATATGACGGGTTTCCAAATCTCCGGCCTTGCCAGCATTACCGGACGCCACGCCTCCGGTTTCCAACTGGGAGGTATTGCCAATGTAGCCGGAGGCAATGCCAATGGCATCATGCTCAGCGGACTGATGAATGTTGCCGGAGGGAAAGCCAACGGTATCCAAATTTCCGGATTAGGCAACATTGCCGGAAACATATCAAGAGGAGTTACCATCGGCGGTCTGATGAATCTGGCCGGCAACAAAGCCCAAGGAGTTCAGATAGCCGGCTTGGCCAACATTGCCGGAAAATCACAAAATGGCGTCGCTATCGGCGGACTGATGAACGTATCTGCCGAGAAACTGAACGGAGCACAAGTTTCCACCCTGCTCAATATCAGTGGCGGAGAAGCCAAAGGCGCTCAAGTCTCAGCCATTGGTAATGTAGGTGTAAACGTGAATGGTATGCAATTCTCCGCCATCAGCAATATCGCTGCCGGAGAAATCAGAGGCTTGCAGCTTTGCGGTGCGGTAAATATCGCCGTCAAGACGGAAAATGCCCTGCAATTCTCAGGACTGACCAATGTTTGCCAAGGCAAGTTACGCGGTGTGCAGTTCGCTCCCGGCAACTACGCCGGAGAAGTAAGCGGCGCGCAAATCGGTTTACTCAACCTGTGTGGCGGGAATGTAAAAGGAATACAAATAGGAATCATCAACCATAGCAAGGATACTACCGCCCATAAACTAGGTTTGGTGAATATCACTCCCAAAACCCGTATCCAGATGATGCTGTTTGCAGGTAACACCAGCAAACTGAATGCTGCCGTGCGTTTTAAAAACCGCCGGAGTTATACCATGCTGGGTATCGGTACACACTATCTGGATTTGAATGACAAATTTTCGGGCTGTGTGTTCTACCGTGCCGGTCTTTACTATCCCATCGCCTCCAAACTGGAACTAAGTGGCGACTTAGGTTATTTCCATATAGAAAACTTTGAAAATGAAGATGCGGAAACACCGGAACGCATGTATTCATTGCAAGCCCGTATCAATCTGGAATATAAATTCAAATCCAGAATCAGTTTCTTTGCATCGGGTGGTTACGGCATGACGCGCTACTATGATAAAAATAAGTTCTACGAAAAAAAACCTATTTTCGAAGCAGGTGTTATCTTGTTTTAAGCAGCCCCGTCACCCTAGTATAAACTAATCCATACAGTATGAAACTACAGCATATCGCATTAGTCTGCCTGCTGGCATTAAGTGCCGGGAACGTCACAGCCCAGATGCTCCACCGCCCCGATTCCATGTATACATTCACCGATCCTCGCCTGCAAAAAAAACACCCTTGGCGTGCCGCCGCCGAAACTTTCGGAATGAATGTCGGAGTATGGGCATTCGACCGTTATGTAATGAACGAAGACTTTGCCAAAATCAGTATCGGCAGCATACGGCGCAATATCAAGCATGGTTTTGTATGGGATAACGACCAATTCTCCACCAACCTGTTCGCCCACCCCTATCACGGAAATCTTTATTTCAATGCAGCACGCAGCAACGGACTTACCTTTTGGGAATCGGCTCCATACGCCTTTGCTGGTAGTTTGATGTGGGAAATAGCCGCAGAAGTGGAGCCGCCCGCCATCAATGACCTGATGGCAACCACCCTAGGCGGCATCGCCCTGGGAGAAGTAACGCACCGTATGTCTTCTTTGGTACTGGACGACTCCAAGCGTGGTTTCTCACGTTTCACCCGCGAGTTTTTGGGAACCTTGATCTGCCCCATGCGGGGATTGAACCGAATGATAACCGGCGAGATGTGGAAAGTAAAACGCTCTCATTACAAATACCACGATTACGACCGCATTCCGGTACACTTTTCCATAGGTGCCGGTGACCGTTATCTGGCCGATGACAATTACCTGTTCCGTGGAGAGCACAATCCCTACCTTGAATTCCGGGTACAATACGGAGATGCCTTCGATAAAGTGAATGACGGCCCATACGATTACTTCACCGCGCGGGCCACCTTCGGTCTTTCCGGGAACCAGCCTCTTATCAGCCAGATCAACCTGATGGGCAAACTATGGGGTGTTCCCCTGAAAACCACTACCGGCATGGAAATGATGTTCGGTATCTTCCAGCACTTCAACTATTTTGATTCCGAGGAAGTGATTGACGGATCGGGGCGTATCCCTTACAAGATTTCGGAAGCTGCCAGTGTGGGACCGGGTATGATTTATAAATTCCCCCGAATGAACAGCCTGGTAAATTTGGAACAGCGTGTGTTCCTGAGTGCCATCCTGCTGGGTGGAAGCCTTACCGACTATTACAACGTAATAGACCGCAATTACAATATGGGAAGCGGATACAGCATAAAGAACAACACCATTCTGGACTTCGGCCGTTACGGCATGTTCGCACTGAATATGCATCTTTACCAGATTTTTACCTGGAAAGGATACGAACACAAGGATTTGGAAACAATAGATCCGCTCTATCTGAATGCGCAGGGAGACAAAGGAAATGTAATGCTCGCTGTAGTGAATCCGATTATCGAGTTGAATCTAAGCTCCCACTTCAAAGCCAATATGGAAGTGTCCTATTACTACCGCCACACACATTATTCCTACCATGAGGACATAAAATATAAGACCTTTGAAACCCGGTTAGGATTGATTTATCAATTCTAAAGCAAGGAAGAACGGACACGGCTCAAGGTTTCGGGAGTCATCTGTAATAAGGAAGCGATGTACACAAGAGGCGCACGCTTCAATATTTCGGGATGAAGCTGCAACAATCTGTTATAACGTTCATGAGCCGGTTCAAAACGAAGCGTGTCCGCCTTCACCTGTGACTCTATCAAAGAATGTTCGATAAAACCGCGATAAAGACGTTCGATATCGTGATATTGATCTATCAATTTCTCCACTTCCACACGGGGTAACTCCCATACCACGGATGCTTCCAAAGTTTCCACCATCAAGCGGGTGGGCTCCTGTTTAAAATAACTCTCTATGCAAATAATCATTCCGTTCTCATAACCGATATGCTCAGTCAGATCTTTATCATATTTATAATAAAATTGTCTGAGCATTCCTTTTTCTATAAACAACATCGCTTTACAAACCTCACCGGCCTGCAAAACAATCTCCCCTTTACGATATTTTCTACAAACTAAGATTTCGGCTAATGCGTGAACACTTTCTCTACTGAGAGGATGGTTAACTTCTGCTATCCTTCTAGCTATGTCTATACTAGTTGTCATGTGCTCCCAATTTTTGTATTTGCTGCAAAAATACAAAAAAGGCTGGATTATTAGACATAAATTACAAAATTAAACCGATAAAGTTCTGAATAATAGTTTTTTTTATATACTTTTGAAACGCAATAGTAATAAAACGACCTTTATGAAACTACTAGCCTCTTTAACAATCCTGGGTTTAGTCATGGCACAAAGTGTCACAGCCCAAACGAATTACACAAAGGATCCGGAAAGCTGCACTAGCATTATGGTAGGAAAGAAAGCAACTACCGATGGATCAGTTATAACCAGTCATACATGCGACAGCTGGTACCGAACCTGGGTAAACATGGTTCCGGCAGAAAGTTATGAAAGGGATACTGTAATGAATATTTACGATGGCCGTATGCATACCGAGTTTGTAGCCGACCAGACTAATGTAAAAATCAAGGGGCAAATACCACAAGCTAGAAAAACATATGCCTTCATGGACACCTCCTACCCTTGCATCAACGAAAAGCAGCTGGGGATAGGTGAAACTACCGTAAGCGGACGCAGGGATCTGGAAAATCCCAAAGGTATGTTTATGATTGAAGAATTGCAACGTGTGGCATTGCAACGCTGTACAACAGCCCGTGAGGCTATCCGCCTGATGGGAGATCTCATAAAACAATACGGTTATGGCGACAGCGGCGAATGTCTGACCATTGCCGATCCTGATGAAGTATGGCACTTCGAAGTCTTCGGAGAAGGAAAAGATAAAATTGGCGGAGTATGGGCGGCAGTCCGTATTCCGGATGATCATGTAGGCGTATCTGCCAACATCTCGCGAATCAGCACCCTCAATCTGAAAGATCCCGACCACTATATGGCTTCCGAAAATGTATTTGACGTGGCTAAAAAATTAGGATATTGGGATGGAAAAGAGCCTTTTAAATTTTGGAAAGCTTATAGCGGAAAGAATTACTCCGGCCAACTGAAATCCTTCAGCACCCGCGAGCACTTTATCCTGAATGCACTGGCACCGTCATTAAAGCTTGATTATGAAGCAGAAGAACTGCCTATCAGTGTAAAACCCGACAAGCAAGTATCTGTAACCGATGTTATGGCATTGCTCCGGGAAACATACGAAGGAACGCCGCTGGATATGACACAGAATCTGAAAGTTACGGTAAAAGATAGAAAAACCGGAAAAGTAGACACCATTATCAGCCCGAAAGCCAATCCGTGGATGCGTGGCGATGAACTGAATATGCTGAACGGTATTAAAAAGGGAGTTGTGAAATCAGTACGCAATATCGCAGTTCCGCAATGTGCTTATTCTACAGTTATCCAATTGCGCAACTGGCTGCCCGATGCAGTAGGCGGTGTGGTATGGTTCTCTATGGACAACCCCGGACAAAGCCCGCGCGTTCCGGTATTCTGTGGCATTACTGATTTCCCTGCTATGTATAAAATCTGCGGTAACCACCGCTATCGCGACGACGCCGCCTTATGGCACTATCGCCGCGCCAACAAACTGGCTGCTGTAAGATGGGGAACTGCCCGCAAAGTAATGGAAAAAAATATTCGTCATTTCGAGGAAAAAGGACAACGGGAACTTCCATTTGTGGAAGCACAATACCAAAGTATCCTTCAATCTAAAGGGGAAGAAGCAGCCCGTGCTTATCTCACAGACTACACGGCAGACTTTATAGGCGCCACCATCCTTCGCTGGGACGAAATGGCAAACCAATATTGGATTGAGTCACGCTTCGGCTTTTAATTGTTAACCTTATCATATTAAAAACAAACTTATGAAGACAAAAGTATTCACACTAGCCGCACTGCTATGCTGTGCATCAGCCATGTATGCACAAGAAAGTGGTTACAAATTCACGACTGTTGCATCACAGAAAGCAACTCCAGTCAAAAATCAGGCCTCTACCGGAACTTGCTGGTGCTTTGCCACCACTTCGTTCATGGAATCCGAACTGCTCCGTATGGGCAAAGGGGAATATGATCTTTCTGAAATGTTCATTGTACGCCAAAAGTACTTGAACCAATTGGAAGACAACTATTACCGGGGAGGCAACGGGAATTTAGGACAAGGAAGCCTTTCACACACATGGAAGAATGCTTTCAACCAAGTGGGTATCGTACCCGAGGAAGTATATCACGGAATCAACTATAACTCAGAGAAACATAACCATGGCGAAATGGTGAGATATATCAACGCTTTAGGAAACACAGCCGTTAAGATGAAACGTCGCAGCCCGGAATACTACAAGCTGATCAACAACCTTTTCGATACTTATCTAGGAGAACTTCCTGAAAAGTTCACTTACAAAGGAAAAGAGTACACTCCGAAATCTTTTGCCGAAAGTCTGGGTTTGAACATGGACGATTATATCGAACTGACTAGTTTCACTCACAAACCGTATTACCAGAAATTCTCTCCGGAAGTACCCGACAATTGGGAAAATGAACAAATGTACAATCTTCCGCTGGACGAAATGATGGAAGTTGCCGACTATGCTTTGACCCACGGATATACCGTATGTTGGGACGGTGATGTCAGTGAAAAAGGTTTTTCATTCAAAAATGGTGTAGCCATCAATCCGGTAGTGAAAAAAGCGGAAGACCTTTCGGGTTCCGACCGTGCACGTTTTGAGAAAATGGACCCTAAAGAACAAAGAGAGATGCTGGCGGAAGCCTACAAATTTGAAAAACCGTGTCCCGAAGTAAATGTCACTCCGGAAGTCCGTCAGGAAGGTTATGAAGCATTTGTCACTACAGATGACCACCTGATGCATCTTACCGGTATTACCAAAGACCAGAACGGGACCAAATACTATATCACCAAAAATTCTTGGGGTACAGAACGCAATACATTTGGCGGGTATCTGAATATGTCCGAAAGCTATGTACGTGCCAAGACTATTTTCCTCATGGTGCATAAAGATGCTATTCCGGCTGCAATCAAACAGAAATTAGGAATTAAATAAAAAAGAAAAGAGCAGGCGTCCGTTTTTCTAAAATAGACGCCCGTTTTTTGAAAACAGATATCCGGAATCTCAATACATACTTGTGTTTTCAAATGGACATCTATTTTTTAGTAAAAGATTCATAATAACTATGACGAAAAAGAACTTATTTACATTAGTCTTATGCTTATTCTGTTTCGGAACCACAACTCATGCGCAACGTATCCCCACATTGGAGGAGGCCGTATACGGAGGACTGATCAAGACAGAAGGCGGAAGTAACGTGAACTGGATGAAAGATGGAGAACGTTATTCCAAAATAGAGAAAAATGCCGAGGGAGCATACGAGGTCACTGCCTACAAAGCAAAGGACAATTCCAAAGAAGTGCTGATCCCTGCCAATATGCTTCTGAATCCGCAAACAGGAAAACCTATCTCTGTCCGCAATTTCGTATTCAGCGAGGATAACTCCAAAGTATTGATCTATACCAATACCCGTCGCGTATGGCGTTATGATACCCGCGGTGATTACTGGGTGCTTAATTTGAAAGACGGCAAACTGCAACAATTGGGCAAAAGCTTGCCGGAAGCTACCTTGATGTTCGCCAAGTTCTCGCCGGATGCCAGCCGGGTAGCATATGTCTCCAGAAACAACATTTATGTAGAGAGTCTGGTTGACGGGAAAATCAACCAACTAACTCAAGACGGAAATAATGAAATTGTAAACGGAACATTCGACTGGGTATACGAAGAAGAATTCAACTGCCGCGACGGTTTCCGCTGGAGTCCCGACGGGCAATACATAGCCTATTGGCAAAGCGATACCCAAGGTACGGGATGGTTTGATATCATCAATAATGTAGATTCCATTTATCCTAAAATCCAACGTTTTCCCTACCCTAAAGCCGGAACAGCAAACTCCGCTGTAAAAGTAGGCTATGTATCAGCCGACGGTGGAAACACCACTTGGCTGGCTCTTCCAGGTGATGCACGCAACCACTATATTCCACGTATGGAATTCATTCCGGGCTGCAACGAACTGTTCATCCAGCAAATGAACCGTGCCCAAAACACCAATAAAGTATGGATTGCGAAAATAGGTGAAAATACCCCCGTCAATATCTTTACCGATCAAGATGCCGCATGGTTGGAAACGAATGACAATGTGCGTTGGTTGAAAGGGAACAAGTATTTCACTTGGGAAAGCGAACGTGACGGATGGCGCCACCTGTATCGTGTAAGCCGTGATGGTAAAGAAATCAAGCCCATCACCCAAGGAGCTTTTGATTATATTCAAGAAGTAGGTGCGGATATGGATAAAGGTTTTGTGTACTTTATCGCCTCTCCCGACAACTTCACCCAGCGCTATCTCTACCGGGCACGTCTTTTCGGCAATGGAGAGGTAAAGCGGCTAAGTCCTGTTGACCAAAGCGGGCAACATCGTTATATCATGTCACCGTCCGGCAAATGGGCAGTCCATACATTCAGTAACTCGGAAACTCCCCCTGTAATCGACATGGTGTCTTTCCCTGCCCATAAAAGTATACGTCTGATTACTGACAATGCAAAAGCCAAGGAGCAATACAAAGCCTTGGGGCTGCAACCGAAAGAATTTGTAAAAACCCGTTCAGGAGAACTGGAACTGGATGCATGGATGATCAAACCCGTAAACTTTGATCCCAGCAAAAAATATCCGGTCATAATTGATGTCTATGGAGAACCTGCCAACGCCACCGTGCAGGATGTATGGAGCGGAGGAAGTTTATGGCACCAGTACTTGGCAAACCTGGGGTATATCATAGTCAGCATCGAGAACCGTGGTGCCAATGCACCCCGTGGACGCGAATGGCGCAAATGTATTTATGGAGAAGTCGGAACCTTTGCCAGTGAAGATCAGGCAAGAGGCATCCAAGACTTGGCACGTCAATACTCTTTCATTGACACCGCACGTATCGGTATCACCGGCTGGAGTGGCGGAGGCAGCCAGACGCTGAACAGTATGTTCCGTTATCCCGATGTTTTCCACACAGGTATTGCCATTGCTTTTGTGGCCGACCAGCGTCTGTATGACACGGTTTATCAAGAACGTTATATGAATACTCCTCAAAATAATCCGGAGGGCTACCGCAAAGGGTCTCCCATCTCGTATGCAGCAGGATTGAAAGGCAACTTGCTGTTAATTCACGGTACAGGAGATGACAATGTCCATTATCAGAATTGTGAAATGTTGGTCAATGAACTGGTACGGCACGGAAAAATCTTCTCACAGATTTCTTACCCGATGCGTTCCCATGGAATTTACGAAGGCGAGGGAACCAGCTTGCATCTGCGAAAGACAATGGCTGATTACTGGCTGAAAAACCTGCCTGCCGGAGGAAAATAAATATGCCAAAATTCCTGCTGATATGATTATACAGTCGGCCATTCTGAACATTAGTGAAACTTTTCATATACATAAAATGATTAGAGTCCAAATTTTTCACAAAAGTTCGGGATGGCAGACTGATAAACCGATTTCGTTTTAGCAAGCTTAGCACTAAACACATAAACTAAATGAAGAAAATACAACTATTCTTATTACAATTTCTGTTAATATCTATTACGCAGCACACCAATGCCCAACTCCCTGTCAAAACAGAATATATCGTTGAGATGGGAGGAACATCGGGTAAAGGAACCTACGCGCCGATGTGGCTTACTGCCAACAGGCAAGGTTTATCTTCTGCCAATACCGAAAATGGTTATTTACGGGCAGGGATTGCACATACAATGCCATTAAACCAACATTTCGGCTTCAGTGCAGGACTGGATTTGGCAACCGCCTACAATTTCACCTCCTCCTTCATCATCCAACAAGCCTATGCAGACCTCAGTTACCGATGGTTGAACCTGAGTATCGGCAGCAAAGAACGCTTGCCCGAATTAAAGAATTCCAAGTTAAGCAGCGGAGGTATGGTAGAATCAAATAATGCCCGCCCCATTCCCCAAATACGCCTGGAAGTTCCCGATTATGTAGCCATACCAGGTACCCATAAATGGCTTCATTTGAAAGGACACATAGCCTATGGACGTTTTACTGATGACAAATGGCAGGAACATTTCACCTCCATAGGCAACCCATATACCATTGATGTACTTTACCACAGTAAATCGCTTTTCGCCAAAGTAGGAAACAAAGAACATTTTCCGGTAGAATTTGAAGGAGGAATACAAATGTCCGCCCAATTTGGCGGAGACCAATATATTGCAGGACAAAAAGAGCCTGTAATAGATATGCCTACCCGGTTTGTTGACTTTATGCGTGTATTGGTTCCTATGGCCGGAGATGATACCACACCCGAAGGCGAACAAGTAAACATCTACGGAAACCATGTCGGTAGCTGGAATTTTGCCGCAACAGCTTATCTTAACCGATGGAAGGTAAAGATCTATTATGAACATTATTTCGACGACCACTCCCAAATGTTTTTCCAATACGGACGTTGGAAAGACGGACACATCGGACTGGAAATAACTTTTCCCAAAAACCGCTTCATTGATACTTTTGTATACGAAGGATTAGGAACAAAAGATCAAACCGGACCTATGCTGTATGATTCCTTTTGGGGGAAATTTGAAGAGCAAATCAGTGCTAAAGATAATTATTATAATCACTACCTCTATCAAGGATGGCAGCATTGGGGAATGGGAATAGGTAATCCTTTACTTCCCGGACCTATTTACAACAAGAACGGACAGATTACTTTTATCAGCAATCGTGTACTGGCACATCACATAGGATTCTGCGGTTCCCCCTGTCAGTCGCTAAGTTATCGTATGCTGCTCTCCTACTCCCGCCATTGGGGTACTTATGATAATCCTCTGAATGAGATCAAGAAACAATTCAACTCTTTGTTTGAAGTAACTTATGCTCCACAACAACTGAAAGGATGGAGTTTCACTGTATCCGGAGCTATGGATCGCGGCAGCATACTTGGAAATAATTATGGTGGAATGCTGGTTATCCGCAAACAAGGAATTATCAAATCGGGCAATAAATAGAAGTTTTAACTGTCAACCCAATCAACATATGAAACAAATATTATTATTCATACTCTTTATGCTGGGAATCAGCAGTTGTGACAAAGCTCCCATCAACGGCAAATTAGATGGCAGATGGCAATTAATGACTATAGAATATACTAATGGGAAAATAGAAGAATGTAACCGCATTTATTATAGTATCCAGTTACATTTGGTGGAAATCAGTGCCAAAGGTGGAAATGGAGGCACTCATATCGGACGTTTCTCTTATAAAGGAGATGAGGTAACTATGAGTGAATTCCGCCACCGGGGAGATGAAGAAAAACTAACGACACTGAATGAATTGAAACCTTTCGGACTTAATCAAGCTATTAATCATCTTAAGGTGGAAAAAGCAACAGGCAAGAAACTAATTCTGAAATCTGATTATGCACGCCTCACATTCAGAAAGTTCTAAAAAAATATACCACAGGCTATACAAACTGTCTGCCGATAAAATATCGGCAAAACAATTTATACGCTATAGCAGTGGCAAACCACTATACCGGATTTCTAGAAATCAATTTATCGGCAGAAATAAAACTGGTGCCACCACTCATGGAGCCGGCTTTACAAATATTGAAGCCGGCTTCATGAAACAAGTTCTTTACCTTCCTGTAGTCTGTGGTGAAATAAATTTATCTTCTAGGCTTGATATCCAATTTTACCGGCTTCAACATGTTTTCCGGACTTAGGATTGTATCCAACTCTTCCTTATTTAAAATACCATGTTCCAAAACCAGTTCATAAACACTTCTACCTGTTTCCAACGCTTCTTTTGCAATCTTTGTAGAGTTTTTATAACCAATAATCGGATTCAATGCGGTTACTACACCAATACTGTTATGCACTTCAATCTTGCAACGTTCCGCATTAGCAGTAATACCTTCTACACAACGTGTACGCAAGGTTTCAAAACCATTGATCATTAAATCTACAGATTCAAAACAACACTGTGCCATCACCGGTTCCATAGCATTCAGTTCCATTTGGGCAGCTTCGCCAGCCATAGTCACACATAGTTCGTTACCCATTACCTTATAACAAATCTGATTCATCACTTCAGGAATCACCGGATTCACCTTACCTGGCATTATAGAAGATCCCGGTTGCATAGCCGGAAGGTTGAATTCTCCTAAGCCACAACGCGGTCCGCTAGCCAGCAAACGTAAATCATTACATATTTTATTTACCTTTACGGCTATCCTTTTTAAAGCTGAAGCATAACCTACCAAGCAGGAAGTATCTGAAGTAGCTCCTACCAAATCTGACGACAATTTGAAATCAAAACCTGTAATTTCACACAATGCTTTCACACATTTTTCCGCATATCCCGGTTCCGCACAAATGCCTGTACCAATAGCGGTAGCACCCATATTTACTGTCAGGAAGTCTGCCGCAGCTTCATTCAAATGACGAATTTCATCTCTCAATATACTGGCAAAACCATTGAATGTCTGACCTAAAGTCATAGGAACGGCATCTTCCAACTGAGTACGCCCCATTTTGATGATATGCGCAAACTCTTCTCCTTTCTTATGGAATGCACCAATCAGCGATTCCAAATAAGGCAGAAAACGAAGATGAGAATAATACATGCCAATATGGATTGCAGTGGGATAAGCATCATTCGTTGATTGCGAGCAGTTCACATGGTCATTAGGAGAGCAATATTGATACTCGCCACGTTTGTATCCCATAATCTCCAAAGCACGGTTAGCAATGACTTCATTAGCATTCATATTGGTAGAAGTACCGGCACCTCCCTGAATCATGTCTACCGGGAATTGCTCATGATGCTCACCATTTAAGATTTCCTGACACGCCAACACTATGGCATCTTTTTGTTCTTTAGTCAATAAACCTAACTCATAGTTAGCCATTGCAGCTGCCATTTTCGTAATGGCAAGACCGTTGATAAACAACGGATATTCATTTAGATGAAATTTACTTATTGGGAAATTTTCTATGCCTCTTAGAGTCTGCACACCATACAATGCACTGGCCGGAATTTCGCGGGCACCAATTAAATCACTTTCTACTCGGGTTTCTTCTGTAAGTTTTGTTTCCATGATCAGGTTATTTATTAGTTTATCATTTCTTATTTTATACAGCAAAGGTATAAACTAACATTTTGATATCAAAATATAATCTGATATAATTTCAAAATATTATTTTATACTTATTTTTCGAGATAAAGCAGACAACAAACTTACATTATGAAAGTTCATTCAGTTAACAAAGTCTTATATCCTTTGAAGTTCATTCAAAAAACAGACATAAAAAAAGGCGTCCATTCAGAACGCCCTTATTCTATTTTTTAACTTCGGAACTCTTATTTAACCTTTATTCTATCAAAGCCTTCTCCAAATACACCAATGACAGCACTTTGTGATACAAATGCATTCGGATCTATATCTTTTATCAAACGGAATATAGTAGTAGACTCACGTTTTTTTGCCAGCACAAACATCATTTTCACACCCGCACCGGTATAACAACCTACTCCGTCAATGAACGTCACTCCTCGATGAAGGTCTTTATTTATGCGATGCCCTATTTCTTCATGCTTCTTAGAAATAATAAAGAATTGCACTGACTGACGGGCACTATTTACTACCTGATCCAAGACAAAGCTGGATATAAACAAGACAACATATCCATATACCACCTTCTCCCAATCATGCAATACAAAATAACTGGAAGAGATAATAACCAAATCACACATCAAAATAACCCGGCCCAAAGTAATATCACGATACTTATTGACAATAGCAGCTATAATATCCGTACCTCCTGTGCTACCATTGGCAGAAAAAGCGACACCAATACCACCTCCGCAGAAAAAGGCTCCCAAGACACAAGCCATGAAAGGTTGGTCATGTATTAAAGACTCTCCCCCGGTCAAATCCTGTATGATAGGCAGAATAGAACTCAGCACAAATACAGCATAGATGGTTTTCACACTAAACTTCCATCCCAAAATAACCAAAGAAAGTATCAACAATGCTCCGTTTATTCCCAAATAGGTGTACTGAACCGGCAAACCGGTAGCCCAATAAACAATAGAAGCAATACCTGGCACCGCACCCGAAGGAAGGTCATTAGGTAACAAAAAGACGGTCCATCCAATAGCATACATCAGCATACCAAGAGCAATCAACATATAATCCCTTAGTTCTCTGATAATCCGTTGCTTACGCGTCGTAATAAAGACTGAATCCATGTGAGTTTTCCTTTATAAAATCATATTGTCCGCAAAAGTACAAAAAGATTGAATCACTTGGCTTCAAAAGGTGACATTTTTTCAAGTAAAAAGTCCTGTTAGTCCGATTTATCAAAAACAACAGTGCCTTTCACCCTTTATTATTCTTTAGGATGTAAATACCAATCTTTATAATCCGCGCCAAAAGAATCTCTCCACTGTTTAAACTCGGGATAATAGGTAGTAATAGACACCTTCTCTGAAGGCCATCTAAATTCACTGTTACTGATATTTATAGCGAAAGGCATATTATCTTCTGCTATATAATACATTGGGATACCATTGGAGTCTTGACTCAAATCACTACCCGTACCACGTAAACTCTCATCAGCTACGCTTGTCGGCTTATAGCCTGACAAATGTACTTCATGAGAACGTTTATTCACAAAAATGAAAGAATTGTAAGGCGGATAAGCATCCATGTCGCTTACTTTATCATATTTTTTAAATCCGATCACTACAGTCACAGGCTTTTTGAGAACAGGCTTTATATCAGAAAAAAGTATTAATACAGGCTTTTCTATTCCCGGCTCAAAGTTTTTTCCGATCACATTACCTTCTTGACTCACCTGCACCAAATCTATATGCTCCTTCCCTACGTAATCCAACTGAAAACCAAACCCATTTGTATAAGTAGCACCATCATTCATCGGAGTAAAAGTAGTAGTGGTGCGCACCAATGCGTTAGAAGATTTATCTTTCACAACTGTACTGGAATAATATATCACAACATCATTCATATCGTAATCATTCTTATCAGGCCAATTGTCCTCATAAGCCAAAGACCCTTTGACTACATACGAAATTTCACCCTTATTTACTTCATCCGGTATATTAGGAGTAGGTTCTACAGAAGAAGAAGCAGACGCCATAATAGCAAACTGTACATCATTAAAACGCATGTCCACATTATCTTCCATAGCCATAAAGAAACAATTGTCCAGTTCCGGATCACTTAACAAAACTGAACGTTGCTCTTTATTATCGTTATATGCAGGATTAGAATAACGAGGAAAAACACCCTTTTCTTTTCCAAATCCCATTCCCAATAAAATCCATCCAATATGAGTGCCTTGGGGAAATTCATCTTCATACTTGCTTTGTTCCTTATTCCAATATTTTAGTTTTATTTGCTCACCGACTAAAGATTTAGGAGCATTCCTACTGGAACGTGGAATCAGGATGGTCTTTTTTATGGTAGCTATGTCCACAGACTCTCCTTCTTTATAAGTATAATAAGCAACCATATCCTCCCACGCAGTAGACGAGAAATCAAAATAAGTCGCAACCAAACCTGTAGATTTAGTTATTACCATATCATTACTCCCTGAAGTACGTAGTTCCGGAAACCTTTCCAGCAAATTACGATTATCTACTACTATAGAACGGCTTAAATTACTGCATCTCTCTAAAAAAGCACCGGGTATATCCAACTTTTCAGGCAACAAATAATCAGGAACCCCATTTTCATTCCAATTACCCAATACATCATATCCGTCAGGATAACTCACTCCTCCCATTACCGCTCTAGAATGCCCGTTGGCAGACAGTTGTGCCTTATAATCAACATAATTAAAGGTTAGTCCGTCAGATAGAAATTCCAATTCAACAGGTGATACGACCAACACATTATCAGTTACCAGCCATACCTTTTTCAAATAAGCCGGCAAAGATACTTTTGAAAAAAATCTACCATTCATATCAGTCGAAGCGGCATAAATGGGATTTATATCTTTAAATTCCCAAGTATTTCCAACTAATTCCATAGGATATTCATCATACAGATAAAAAGCAGTCTGTACTTTCATGCCATAATCAATGATAAGTTGACTATTACGGACAGTAGTAAAATCAAAAAAATCGTCTTTATTGATTTTTTCCTCCTCTTCTTCCTCTTCCCCCGTATATATATCATGCATATTACGCAAGCAAGACACAAAGAAAACTGATAAGCAGATGATCCAAAATTTTGTTTTCATAAAGTAGTGCGTGATTATTTTCGACAAATATAGCCATAAATAACTAAAAAACAACTAAATAGTCAGAAAAAAAAACTGTCCCCCGACTCACGTCGGAGAACAGCCACAACACAAACACAAAATAAAACACGACAAAACTACTATGCAATTTTTTAGCCTGCTCTATGTTTTGAGTAACATAACTACCGCCAATCAGGTATTCACATATCCAAGAGGGGTTTCAGGTTATTTGCATCTATAAAACGCCACACTAGCGTCCTTTGTTCATCGGTCTTTCTAAAAATATCTTAATTCTTATTGAATTCCTCTTTCTCTTAGTTTCAGCTGCCAGTTCCAAGCCGAACGTAGAGTGTCCTCCAAATTGGCTTCTGCCTTCCATCCCAACTCCTTATTAGCAAAATCAGGATTAGCCCATACCTTCTCAATATCTCCGGCACGACGACCCACGATCTGATAATTAAGTTTCACACCGGTAGCTTTTTCAAACGTATTGATCAGTTCCAATACAGAAACGCCTTTACCCGTTCCAATATTAAAGACTTCCACCTTCTCCTTCTGCTTGTTATTCAAAATGCGATCCATTGCGATAACGTGAGCCTTCGCCAAATCCACTACATATATATAGTCACGGATGCAAGAACCGTCCGGTGTATCATAATCATCCCCGAACACACTCAGTTTTTCACGAATACCCATCGCTGTCTGAGTAACATAAGGTAGCAAATTTTGTGGAACCCCATTAGGTAATTCACCTATTAATGCAGTGGGATGTGCGCCAATAGGATTAAAGTAACGCAACATAATAGCATTGATAGGCGATCCCGAAGCAACTGTATCACGAATAATTTCTTCATTGATCTGTTTTGTATTACCGTACGGAGACTCAGCCTTCTTAATCGGAGCCTCTTCCGTTACAGGAAGAACATCGGGCTGGCCATACACCGTACATGATGATGAAAAAATAATACCTTCTACTCCATGTTTCGGCATTAACTCCAACAGGTTAATCAATGAAACCAAGTTATTGCGATAATACAACAACGGTTTTTGTACCGATTCACCCACAGCCTTGCTAGCCGCAAAATGAATAATACCTTTTATACCCGGATATTTAGTAAACAGCTTATCCATTCCCTCAAGATCCAAGCAATCCAACTTTTCAAATGCAGGACGGATTCCTGAAACCTTTTCTATATTATCTACCACATCGGCGCTTGAGTTGGACAAATTGTCCACAATCACTACGTCGTAACCGCTATTTTGCAGCTCTACTACCGTATGAGAACCGATGTAGCCGGTTCCTCCTGTTACTAAAATTCTTTCTTTCATAATACTTAATATTCTGTCGTTTTCTAATAGGTTCAAAACAACTTCGACGGGTAGATCCCTTTTCGTATCATATCATTGATACGAAGCAGGACTTGTATCTTGTCATCATGCGATACCAATCCCATCCATCTGGCAGGTGTCTCAATCACTTTCACCCTGACTCCGTCAGCAATACGCTCATTCATAAAAGCCGGAATAGAATAATGGGCTTTCATATCCATTCCATTCTCATCTATGAACTTATCGAACGCCTTCTTCATCTCACCGAATACCTGCGGAGTAAATCCCCACATATTCATTGAAACCAAGCTGTTGTCATCCAAAGCCACCCATTTATGTAATTCATTAGGATACATCGGATTTCCACTTATCCGTTCTACTCCTACACGGTCTGTAACGGACAACAGATATCCTTTTTCGTCCACTTCACAAATACCACGGGTAACCCCTCCGCTTTCCGCCAATACATTTCTCAGCCTGTAGCAAATATTGAAACTATGGTAGTCAGCTTCTCCCAACATCACCAGATTATTATATAACAATTCAAAACTTTCTCTTTGGTAAAAGTTCACGGCATTTATCACACCGAATGGAGAGTCAATCAACTCTTCTCCCATCAGAACAGCTCTTACCGAACCGTACAGTGCTTTGCGCTTCGGATTACGCTTTTCTTCAGGAATCGTTTCCACATCCTGATAAACATACTCCACTTCTACCACATGTTCGTATTTGCCTGATACCAGTTTCTTGAATTCTTGTTCAAAATGTCTGCTTATGACAAATACGATCTTATTAAATCCGACTCTTACGGCATCATATATGGAAAAATCTAATATTGTTTCGCCATTAGGACCTATTCCCTCCAGCTGTTTCAATCCACCATATTTATTCCCCATAGTGGCCGCGAGTACAATCAAGGTCATAGCCATTTAATCTCTCTATTAATTCTAATGCAAAAATAAGCATAAAAATTGAATTTACGGACAAGAACAATGGATTTCTTTCTAATAAAAAAGTCCGAAGCTGTGCTCCGGACTTCTGAATCGGTTTATTTTAACGATGAAGTGAATTTATTCTATTCCAAACAAAACACCCAAGCCTTTGTCTACACCTGAAAATCCCATGAATGCCATTGCCAGCAGACCGGCAGTAACCAATGCGATAGCCATTCCCTGCATTCCTTTAGGTATATTCACCAAACTTAATTGTTCACGGATACCTGCAAACAACACCATAGCCAAAGCAAAACCAAGAGCTGTAGAGAAGGCATAAACCACCCCCGTCAACAAATCAAAGTCTTTCTGGATTACCAAAATAGCCACACCCAGAATACAGCAGTTAGTAGTAATCAACGGAAGAAAGACTCCTAATGCCTGATAAAGGGCGGGAGATACCTTCTTCAAAATGATTTCCACCATCTGTACCAATGCTGCAATGACAAGGATAAATGCAATGGTCTGCAAATATTCCAACCCGAAAGCATCGAGCACGAATTTCTGGATAAGATAGGTAACAATGGTAGCGATGGTAAGCACGAATGCAACAGCCGCTCCCATACCCGTAGCTGTCTCAACTTTCTTGGATACACCGAGGAATGGACAAATACCCAAGAATTGTGACAACACAATGTTGTTCACAAATATAGCGGTGATAAATATCAATATATATTCCATTTTCTTACTTTTTACGGGTTATGCTTTCTTCAGTTTATTCACAATCGCAATAAGGTAACCCAATGCAATGAAGGCTCCCGGTGCGAGAACGAAAATCAACATTCCGTATTGCTCCGGCATAATAGCGATATCAAACAATTTACCTGTACCAAGGAACTCACGTACACCACCAAGGATGGTCAATGCAAGTGTAAATCCTAGTCCCATACCCAATCCGTCAAAGAATGAAGGAACAGGACCGTTCTTTGCGGCAAACGCTTCGGCGCGTCCCAGCAAGATACAGTTTACCACAATCAACGGAATAAACAATCCCAAAGTAGCATACAGCGCCGGCACATATGCCTGCATAATCATCTGCAACAAGGTTACAAATGATGCAATAACCACAATGAATGCAGGAATACGCACCATATCAGGAATCAGATTCTTGATAGATGAAATTACCACATTCGAACAAATCAACACAAACATGGTTGCCAGTCCCATACCCATACCATTGATGGCAGAAGAAGTGGTTCCCAATGTAGGACACATACCCAAAAGGAGTACAAACGTAGGATTCTCTTTGACAATCCCGTTCATCAATACTTTAAAATTATTCATAGTCTGCTCCTTCCTTATTTTTTGTTTTTACAATCTTGCTTTGGGCATTCTGCTTTTTTACAGTCCGCCTTGTCGCAGTTAGCAGGATCACATTTACCACCACAAGCAGCTTTGCAGGCAGCAGAGTCACAGGCTTGTCCGCAACAATCCTGAGTTCCCTCACATTGTGCCTTAGCTGCTTTGGGGGCATCGGCAGCAGTTTCAGACACCTGCTGTGTCGCACCGCTGGAACCATCCACATTTTGGCCACTATATGCCGCATAAGCATTATTCACAGCTTTCAGAAAAGCACGTGTCGTGATAGTAGAAGCAGTGATTGCATCTATCTGACCGCCATCTTTATTTACAACCAATGCTTTCTGTCCCGGATTCATACCAGTAATATCGCCTTTGCCGCCTTTCTTAAACCAATCGGCTGCCTTTGATCCCAGTCCCGGAGTTTCTGCATGACTCAACAAAGAATAGTCTATAATATTGCCCTCTTTATCGAAACCTACCAATACATTCAACGCACCACCAAAACCATTTGCAGAAGACTCTACGGCTGCACCAATAAATTCTCCTCCTTTGGTTGCTTTATATATCTTATAAGTAACGCCTTCCAATTCTATGGTTTCAGGAGCTTCGGCAGGATTATTGTCAAATCCCGGAACTACGATAGCAATGGCATCACTCAAAGCCTTGGCATTAGCCTGTGCAATGGGTTCCTTTGTCAACTCATTCACATAACCCAGCAATGCTCCGGCTACCACGGTTACGCCTGTCAGCACGATAACCATGTTTTTCAAAGATGATTCTAGTTTTTTCATTTCTTCACGACCTCCCCGAATCTTTTAGGTTTACAATAAGTATTGATTAACGGAGTGAATGCGTTCATAATGAATATAGCGAAAGACATACCTTCGGGATATGCACCGAACAAACGGATAACCACGGTCAGGAAACCGATAGCCACACCGTAAATAATCATACCTTTATGAGTCATAGGCGAAGTAACATAGTCGGTTGCCATGAAAATAGCTCCCAACATCAAACCACCTGTAAACAAGTGAGCCAACGGAGATGCGTAAGCAACCGGATCAACCAAATGCATCAGCCCGGCAAATACAAATACTGTCACCAGAATAGATACAGGAATATGCCAGGAAATAATCTTTTTCCATAGCATATATCCCAGACCAAGCAATAAAGCCAATGCACTCACCTCACCTAGTGAACCCGGGTTATTACCCAGAAACAGACTTAATGTATCGGGCAACTGACCTAAAGCATTTGCATCACCCTTTACAGCCATTTTCATCAATGCCAGCGGAGTAGCACCGGTTTCAGCATCGGTATAACTTCCCCATTGTTGAACCAACGGCCATGAAGTCATCTGCACAGGAAAAGAAATCAGCAGGAAGATACGACCTACCAGCGCGGGATTGAAAGGATTACAACCCAATCCGCCGAAAGTCATCTTGCCCACACCGATTGCCACCAACGCACCGATGATAATAATCCAAAGCGGCAAGTTGGAAGGCAGATTGAATGCCAGCAACACACCGGTTATAATAGCCGAACCATCACAGATGGTAGAGCGTTCTCTCTTCAAAATAAACTTGGTAATCGCCCATTCGAAGAATACACAGGCGGCAACCGAGGTCAAGGTCACCACCACGGCGCCCAGTCCGAACATATAAAATGACACCAGCAACGCAGGTATCAACGCAATGAGTACACCATACATATTCTTCTGTATGCTGTCACCGCTATGAACGTGAGGCGATAATGATACTATTAATTTATTAGCCATACTATTTTGTCGAATTATTTTTTAGCATTACGTGCACGGATGATACCGCCTACTGTGCCCTTACCCAAACGGATATAGTCCAGCAAATAACGATGAGACGGACATGTAAACTGACACGAACCGCACTCGATGCACGACATTACATCTTCTTTTTCTACTCTCTCCCAGTCCTTATGAGCTGAAAGTGTCGCCAACAAGAAAGGCTCCAATCCCATAGGACACACACTGACGCACTTGGCACAGCGGATACAGGGCTGAGCTTCCGCACGGGCAGCTTCCTTATCATTCATAATCAGCACACCCGAACTACCTTTACAAATGGGAACTTCCGTATTAACCAGTGCTTTACCCATCATCGGACCGCCACCAATCACTTTTCCCGTATCTTCGGGCAAACCGCCAGCCGCATCAATCAGCTGGCTCATCGGGGTACCCATACGGGTGAGGAAGTTGGAGGGGTTCTTGACAGACTTACCCGTAACGGTCACGATACGTTCAAACAAAGGTTTGTTTTTCTGAACGGCTTCATAAACGGCAAATGCAGTACCTACATTCTGAACTACCGCACCCACATTGATAGGAATAGCGGGAGGAGCAGGAACCTGGCGACCGATCACAGCATCTATCAACTGTTTCTCACCACCTTGCGGATATTTCACCTGCAAAGGAACTACCTCTATACCGGGATACTGAGCAGCCTTTTCAGTCATCAACTTAATAGCATCCGGTTTATTATTTTCAATACCGATATATCCCTTGGTCACTTTTGCAGCTTTCATCAGGATGCTTACACCTACCAGTACTTCGTCTGCCTTTTCCAGCATCAAACGATGGTCGGCAGTGAGGTAAGGCTCACATTCTACAGCATTGATAATTACACATTCCGCCTTGCAGCCCGGAGGAGGAGAAAGTTTCACATGAGTAGGGAAACAAGCACCGCCCATACCTACTACACCTGCATTTTTCACTTTAGCAACGATTTCTTCGGGTGTGAGAGCACACTCTTTCACCAATGTCGAACTGCGGTCTATTGATTCTTCCCATTCGTCACCATCCACATCGATAAAGATAGCCGGCTTGCGGTAACCGCTAGCATCGATTACGGCGTCTACCTTGTTCACTTTACCGGATACAGACGAGAAGATGGCTGCTGAAACAAAGCCACCCGCCTCAGCAATCTTCGTACCTACCTTCACCACATCGCCTTTTTTCACGATGGCAGTAGCAGGAGCACCGATATGCTGTGACAAAGGAAATACCGCTTGCTTAGGAAGTGCAAGTGTTTCAATGGCTTTGCCTGCTGACAATTTATTTTCTGCTGGATGTACTCCACCAATTCTAAATGTCTTCACTGTTATATCTTTTTAATTTTTACTTACTTTGAATTTTGATTATGCTTCCGTTTTCGGAGCCTCAGCTTTCACCGCTTCCGCTTTCGGAGTTTCCACCTTTGAAGCCTCTACTTTTACAGCAGGTTTTGCAGCAGCCTCACCAGCCGGCACTTCTACTTTCGGTTTACGTGGCGGGAAATTGATAGCTTGGATAGCCCCTTTCGGACATTCCGATTCGCATTTACGGCAAGACTTACACTTAGCCGGATCAATGTATGCCAAATTATTTTCCAACGTAATGGCTTCGAACGGACACACTTTCACACACTTTCCACAACCAATACAACTAGCCTTGCAAGCTTTGTTGGCAACAGCTCCCTTATCCTTGTTCACACACATCACCACTACGCGGCGGTTGTTCTTTCCTTTCGGACGAATTTCAATGATCTTACGCGGACAAGCTTTGCTGCAAGCCCCACAAGCTGTACATTTTTCTTCGTCCACTTCCGGAAGACCGGTTTCAGGATTCATGTGAATAGCATCAAACTGACACGCTTCCACACAATCACCACAACCCAGACAACCGAATGTACAACCCGTCTCACCACCTGAAGTGGCATGAGCGATGGCACACGATTTAGCTCCGTCGTACAGAGCAGTACGAGGGCGATTTTCACAACTACCGTTACATCTTACCACCGCAACTTTCGGTTCAGCAGCAACGGCTTCCAATCCCAAAATGGCAGCTACTTTCTCCATTACCGGAGCACCACCAACCGGACATAACTTACCCTCCAGCGAACCGGCATCGGCAGCCTTCACGCAGGCACCGGCAAAACCAGAGCAACCGGGATAACCACATCCACCGCAATTCGCCTGAGGAAGCACTTCGCTCACCTTGGCAATCCGCGGATCTTCATACACAGCAAACTTCTTAGAAGCGGCATACAAGATTACCGCGGCAATCAAGCCAATCGCTCCCAACGAAATTACTGCAACCAGAATTAAATCCATAAATTTTAGTTAGTTATTTATTAATTATTTTTTATTGGTTCAAGCGTAAATGAAAACTTCTTGCTCAACTTATTCCTGCATACATATATAATAAGGTAATACGGAAGCAAGGCTGACAAAGCAACAAGCGCCGACCTTAACTCATCCCCCCCCGTAAGACGCATGGAAATAAATAAAGTAATCAGCAATACCAAGAAAGGGATACCAAAAGCCAGCAATACGGCTTGCATCCCCATGGAAGTAGTACCATAAATCATCACCTCCTCACCTATGCGGTAAGAAGATGCCTTCATGTCAAAAACATCAATCAGTTTCTCTTTACTTTCAGATGCATTGCAATGCCCTTTCACACTACAAGCCGAACAGGCAGAAGTTTGTACGATTCTCGCCCGCACGTGAGAACCTTCAATGTTTTCCACAATACCACGATGTTTGATTATATCGGTCATTTTTGCAAACTCTACATTACAAAACTGCGACAAATGTACGACTTTAATTGGATTCTAAGAAGTATAAAATGATATTTTCACTATAAAAATCGATTTTTTGTGTGGAGAAATTAAAATTAGAAGCAAGAAAAGGAAGAAATATTTAATTTTCCTCCTTTCTACTTGTAAGGTATATAATTTATTTCATTATCACATAGCCTGCATCCAACAGTTTTTGACGAATGGATGCTATATGTTCCTCGTTTCTGGTTTCCATAACGACACGAAGGGCACATCCGGTGACATCTGCACTCTCACTATTTCGCTCATGATGTACAGAAATTACATTTCCTCCCTGCTCTGCAACAATTTTGCTGACTCCCAACAGCTGCCCCGGCTTGTCTATCAAGTCCAAAGTTACTGCATAGGTACGTCCCGACTTCGCCATACCGCGACTGATGACACGGCTCAATATCGTCACATCAATATTGCCTCCGGACACCAGGCAGACAGTTTTCTTACCCTTTACCGGTACTTTATTGAACATGGCTGCGGCAACGGACACAGCTCCCGCCCCCTCTGCAACAATCCGCTGGCGTTCTATCAATGCCAGAATAGCTGCGGCAATCTCGTCCTCAGTCACAGTTACAACTCCGTCCACATACTGATTTACCAAGTCAAAAGTATTTGTTCCCGGCTCTTTCACCGCGATTCCATCGGCAAAAGTGGAAACAGAGTGAAGACGCTCAATACGCGAATGAAGAATAGAATTTGCCATACTGGCCGCACCCAACGCCTGTACGCCATATACCTTGACAGATGGTTTCAAAGCCTTCAACGCATAAGCCACTCCCGAAATCAGTCCTCCCCCACCAATGGGAACAATGACTACCTCCACATCCGGCATTTCCTCCAATAATTCCAAACCGATAGTACCTTGTCCGGCTATCACGTTCTCGTCATCAAAGGGATGAACAAAAGTATATCCCTTTTCATCACGCAATTGCAGGGCTTTCTGATAAGCATCATCATAGACTCCCGGAACCAAACAAACTTCCGCCCCATAATGCTTCGTAGCCTCAACTTTAGATATAGGCGCTCCTTCCGGAAGACAAATCAACGACTTGATACCGCACTTAGTGGCAGCCAATGCCACCCCTTGCGCATGATTACCGGCAGAACAGGCTATCACGCCTCTCGCCTTTTCTTCATCGGACAATTGGGAAATCTTGTAATAAGCACCACGCACTTTAAACGATCCTGTGAGTTGCAGGTTTTCGGGCTTCAGATAAACTGTACTCTCAGGATTTATCTGAGGAGCATAAATCAAATCAGTGCGACGGACAACCTCTTTCAGGACATGAGCCGCTTTGTATATTGCATCTAATTGTAGCATAGGTATAACACTCTTGTTTTTAAATTGGGTGCAAAGCTACAAATAAAATTGATTCCTTACACTCACATACAACGTAAAATTGTATTCTTTTCTCTTTGTTCTCCTTTTCACTTGTCGACAGAGTTCACACTCAAGGAAATATGTAAAAGCCCCGGCAGCACTATCGTTTTCATTTTGACACTCCTTATCTGCTGTCTTATCTGGATTTCGATATAATCTGTTTTTCACTTTTACTCTCGGCCACCTCTACCAGATAAACACTGGCACAAATAAGAACAATCGCCGCCAACTGCGTCCATGAGAAGCGATCCTGCCCCAAAACAAAAGAAGTCACCGTAGCAACAATCAATATTAAATACCCGTAAATGGCTACTAATGTCGTTTTCAGATATTTCAGCCCGAGAGGAAGTAATAAATAACTAATGGTGGTAGGAAATACCAAAACAAAAAGCAAGACCAACATAGGCGTAGAGAAAAGTGACATTTTCAGTATAGGAGCATCAAAACCATAAATCGTATTGACAACAACAGCCATAACAGCCGCCCCTAAAAAAGTATATTTTAACATCGTCATATCTCCCACTCCTTTTAACAGACGGTTACTGAAAACAAGATAGACGGCATAAACCAATGAACTGGCCAAACACATCAAATTACCTAACGGAGCATTGGAGGCAAGATCGTCACTAGGTTGTGTGGATATGCATAGAACAGCTCCTCCCAATCCCATTCCAATGCCAAGCACTTTCATCCAGGTTACTTTTTCCTTATAAAACAATACAGAGATAATGAATACCCATATAGGCTCCAAACTGACAAAAATAGAACTGGAAACCGGAGTAGTCTTACTGATACCCAACAAATAAAAAAACATATATCCATAAATACCTAAAGCCCCTAAAATAAAGAGCTGCCATTTCTGACGGATAGTGGAGTTTTCGGGCTTGCAAAATATATCAATAAGCCAAAAAGCGGCGGCCCCAAATACCAATCGGAAAGTAACCCCTGTCACAGGAGCTATCCACAAAGGTAAAAGATACTTCAGTGCGTTCATATTAAGGCCTCCCAACGCTTTGGAGACAACCATGCTAAGGTTTGCTTCAACTTGTCTATTCATACTTCATGCTGTTATTACGTGGGTATTTTTCTTATAAACTCAGTTTTTCCTGCTTCATCACAATAAACATCCCCATCAAGGCTACCATCAGATTAAGCCAGAAGGCAAAGGTTTGCGAATGAGAATGGAACAGATTCTGAAAAGCATCCACAATAAACGGACAAAGCAGTATGGCCACATAATTCATCGCCATGACAAAAGCAAGTGCCAACGTCACTTTGTGAGGAACCGCCACATCAGAAGTCTTATCATAAATCAACGGTTGGATAATACCGTATGAAAGCCCGTTCAGAATACATCCCAAAGCAATCAGTATTTCGGAACGACTAAGCAGAATAATCCCCATTCCGCAGGCTATCATCAACAAACAAACCATATAGATACGACGGCCCAAGACCTGCACTATCTTATTCAGGACAAAACCCGGTGCCATAATAGCGAGAAAAAACAAAGATATCAAGATGCCTGCCCTACCACTGGACAGCCCATATTCTTCCATCAGGAAAGGCAGATTGAAACTAATAATAATCACCAGATAAGTAGCCAATCCGTAAAAAGCCATCAGCTTGACCAAAGCCTTGACATTAATTCCCCGCTTACCCATTTCCCTGACAGTATCGGCTGGAATATCATCAGAGGAATGATAACCGGAGAGATCTTTTTTCAGATAACGAGTAAGGAAAACGGATACAAAAGGAAACAGATAGACCAAAAACGGCAAATGCCAGTTCACTTCTGCCAGATATCCTGTCAGCGTAGTGGCAAGCACCAGCGTGATATTGGTGATGGCAGAACTGTAACCAAATTGCTTTGTACGGTAACTTCCCACAAAATAACGGGATATCAATCCGGTAGAAAGCGGAACAATCAATCCCGACCCCATCCCCAACATGGCGCTGACGGCTATCAACTGCCACATTTTATCAGAAAGCAGATAAAGAATACCACTCGCCCCGAAAAGAGCCAGCCCTATCTGCAACAACAAAAGGTTGTTCACTTTCTCTGTCAATTTACCTGATAACAAGATAAAGGGTATGATAAGAAGTGACGGCAACGAAGACAACATCTGGATCTCCAGATCTGTAGCAGAGGGAAATATTTTATTCAAATCTCCCAAAATGGGCGACACCGCCAGTCCCGGCAATGCATTGAGTGCCGAGATGGAAAATATACCTACTAACGTAATGAGGGGAATGGTCCCCTGCCCTGTTTGTACTTTCATAATGAAATCGGTTTAGATTGTGATAGAAACAAAGTGTAAAAGAATTGGTTCAAAGCCGGTTTATAATTGGTCAATGCAATCATGTGCCCATATGCTACTATGCCAATTGGCTGCGCTATGTTCCGCATGACACATTATCCCCCATAAATTAAAAAACATAAAATCAAGAAACTTTTCTCCAAACCTCCTGTTGAGGGAGAAAAACGCGGGAAACTCCCATGTTTTCCATTGTATTACTAATCTAAACTTTAAGTAAAATGAAAGAATGTAATTGTGATTTGAGAGACGGTGACGCAAAGACAGCCGTGTTTGGTTCAAACGAAATGCTACAGCCTGCCCCGGTAGATACCATCCCTATGGAACCTACCACCCCACAGATTGCTTATCAAATGGTAAAAGACGAAACATTCGCCCAAACCCAGCCACGCCTTAACCTGGCCACTTTCGTTACCACCTACATGGACGACTATGCCACCAAACTGATGAACGAAGCCATCAGCATCAACTACATTGATGAAACAGAATATCCCCGTATCGCAGTGATGAATGCCAAATGTATCAATATCATGGCTAATTTGTGGAATTCGCCCGAACAGGCAAAATGGAAAACCGGAGCACTGGCTATCGGCTCCAGCGAGGCTTGTATGCTGGGAGGAGTAGCCGCCTGGTTACGCTGGAAAGACAAACGTAAAGCTCAGGGGAAACCGACTGACAAGCCTAACTTTGTCATTTCAAGCGGTTTTCAGGTTGTTTGGGAAAAGTTCGCCCAACTTTGGCAAATTGAAATGCGCCAAGTACCTCTCACCTTGGACAAAACCACTTTGGACCCCGAAGAAGCACTGAAGATGTGTGACGAGAACACCATCTGCATCGTCCCCATCCAAGGTGTGACATGGACAGGTTTGAACGATGACGTGGAAGCGTTGGACAAAGCACTGGATGCCTACAACGCCAAAACCGGCTATGATATTCCTATCCATGTAGATGCTGCAACCGGCGGTTTCATCCTGCCGTTCCTCAATCCCGACACAAAATGGGACTTCCGCTTGAAATGGGTTCTCTCCATCAGCACTTCCGGCCACAAGTTCGGACTGGTTTACCCGGGACTGGGATGGGTAGTATGGAAAGACAAGAAATACCTTCCGGATGCCATGTCGTTCAGTGTCAATTATCTGGGTGCGAACATCACACAGGTTGGTTTGAACTTCAGCCGTCCCGCCGCACAGATTCTGGGACAGTACTACCAATTTATCCGTCTGGGATTCCAAGGATACAAAGCCATCCAATACAATTCCATGGAAATCACCAAGTACATCCACAGCGAAATAGCCAAGATGGCTCCGTTCGTAAATTACAGCGATGACGTAGTAAATCCTTTGTTCATCTGGTACATGAAACCCGAATATGCAAAGAATGCCAAATGGACTCTGTACGATTTGCAGGCTAAATTGCAGCAAAGCGGCTGGATGGTTCCTGCCTACACCTTGCCGGAAAATATCCAGAATTACGTAGTTATGCGTGTTGTGGTACGTCAGGGATTCAGCCGTGACATGGCGGATATGTTGTTGAACGACATCAAGAATGCCATCTGCGAGTTCGAGAAACTGGAATATCCCACTCCTACCCGCATCGCCCAAGACAAGAATATCGCTGTAAAAGGTACTGTGTTCACTCACAATGCCCATAGCAACGCCGCTAAAAAATAAGCATAGATAACAATAATGCAACCATCCGCCGTTAAGGCAGATGGTTACTTCAATCAAATTAATTTATGGAAAGAACTATAACTATCCAGCAAATAAAGGATGTTGCCCAGGAGGCTTACAATCTGTACAAGGACAATACAGACGGTAAGAACGCCGACTACATCCCTTATCTGGCAAATATTGATCCCAAACTGTTCGGGATCAGTATCTGTCTGATGAACGGAGAAATCATCCAACTGGGTGACTCTCAGTACCGTTTCGGTATCGAGTCCGTTTCCAAGGTGCTGACCGCCATCCTGGTACTCCGCCAATACGGTGCTCCCAAGGTGCTCGAAATGATTGGCGCCGATGCTACCGGACTGCCGTTCAACTCCATCATGGCCATCTTGTTGGAAAACGACCATCCGTCCACCCCATTGGTAAACGCCGGCGCCATCTCGGCCAACAGTATGGTGCAACCCGTAGGAAACAGCGATGCCAAGTGGAAAGCCATCGTAGACAATATGACCGAACTATGCGGAAGTACCCCGCAACTGATCGACGAACTGTACCGGTCAGAGTCGGCGACAAATTTCAACAACCGTTCCATCGCCTGGCTATTGAAAAATTATAACCGTATCTACGATGACCCCGATATGTCGCTCGACCTCTACACCCGCCAGTGTTCCATGGGCATCACTGCAGAACAGTTGTCCATCTGTGGAGCCACCATCGCCAACGAAGGATTGAACCCGAACACCAACAAGCAAGTGTTCGACAAAGCCCTCTCCCCGAAAATCACCTCCATGATAGCTACCGTAGGTTTCTATCAGCACACAGGCGACTGGCTTTACACTTCGGGAATTCCTGCCAAGACAGGCGTAGGAGGCGGTGTCATGGGCGTAATGCCGGGTGTCATGGGCATTGCAGCCTTCGCGCCTCCTCTGGATGACGCCGGCAACTCCGTGAAAGCACAGCTTGCCATCAAGCATATTATGAACAAACTGGGCATGAACGTATTCAATGGCCATCGCATCCACGTGCAATAATCCATTTCGTTCCCATAGGAAAACCGGTATTTCTCTCACTCCGAGAGGAGTACCGGCTTTTTAATTAAAAATTTTTTCCGCTAAAATTTCTCACACTCTTACATTATGCCTATCTTTGCACTGACAAATTCATCATATTATGAAGAACAAAGTCATCCGTAAAGAACCGGACCAATGACGAACTCACGCAGAGAAACCATTGGAGTTCCCTTGGCGGAATATTTGAAAGAGAAATGCTGGAACAGCCCAAAGCGCCCGATGACGTTGATTATGGAATTGAATTAACTATTAAATAACTTTATGAGTAACAAATCAAAAATCGAGATTTGCGCCAACTCCGTGGAAAGTGCTGTGAAGGCACAACAAGCCGGTGCTTATCGTGTAGAACTATGTGCAGGTATTCCGGAAGGCGGAACAACCCCGTCTTTTGGCGAAATCCGTATGGCACGCCAATTATTGAACCAAACAAAACTGCATGTCATTATCCGTCCCCGTGGCGGAGATTTCCTATATTCTCCTATTGAACAAGAAATCATGCTGCATGATATTAAAGTGGCACGCCAGCTGGGTGCGGACGGTGTGGTATTCGGCTGTCTTACCGCAGAAGGCTATGTCGATGTGCCTCTGATGCAGAAACTGATGAATGCGGTAGGCGAGATGAGTGTCACCTTCCACCGTGCTTTTGATATGTGCAGCAATCCCAAAGAGGCCTTGGAACAGATTATCGGACTGGGTATAGACCGGGTTCTTACTTCCGGACAGGAAGCTACCGCCGAAAAGGGAATCCCTCTTCTGAAAGAATTGGTGGAACAGGCCGACGGACGGATCATCATCATGCCGGGATGCGGTGTGAATGCCGGTAATATCCGTAAGATTGCCGAAGAAACCGGAACTTCGGAATTTCATTTCTCCGGACGGAGCAGCGTAGACAGCGGCATGATTTATCGTAACTCAAAAGTATCCATGGGAGGTACTGTAAAGATAGAAGAGTATCTGAAAGACGTTACCGATCCCGACAAAGTAAAAGCCGCCTTGTCCGAACTGGCATTGAAAGACGAAAACGACAAAGCACTGGAAAAGAAAAACAAAAGCCTCAACCCCAAGAAATCAAAGAAAGAGGATGACTGGGACGATGAGGACGATGACTTGGATGATGACAAGTAAACAACAGGTAAGCATAAACGCTATCAATATATTTAACGCGGATATTCAGTTTGCAAACTTGAATATCCGCGTTACTTTTTGTTTATACTGAATCCTACAGCTTATGTATCACCTTCATCAGCTGCTCACCCAGTCCGATGGTATATCCTTGTGACACGAATACCACCCGGTTAAAGGTATCCCCAATGATAAACATAGGCAGGATAGTCTTGTTAGACAACTTCATGCCTTCTGCAATCTGTTTCTGGATGGAACCGTCCACATCAATACCGTAAGTAATGGTAGCCGGTAATCCGGGGAATTCCTGCGGGCGGAACTTCTTGTACTGCTCCTCGTTGGGGAACAACAGCACGATTCCTCTGCCCCATTCATCAAACTCCTTACCCAATGCCGCAATATCACGCAAGGCATGGTTCGTAGGTTCTTGTCCGGCACCCAGTACGGCTACAATGTAGTAACCACGTCCTGTAGTGGCAAGAATAGACTTCAGTTCATCGCTATCTATCGGTTTATAAGTAGATTCCGAGTTGAAATTACCGATTACCTGAATATCATCCTTACTTTCACGCATCACCAAGTCCACCGTAGTCGTTTCCCCCGGCTTGATGGTAAAGAAAGTCAGCTGGGACAATACGCCGCCGTTGGCCAGACGAGTACCGGTCACCATCACATAATTGCCGGCATCCAGTGCCGTTCCGTTCTTCAACAGATTAGCCCAAGTAGCGCCGCCACCCATATCAATATCGCCTTCATCATAATTCAGCAATTTCAAGGTTCCGGCAGGAGTCAGTCTGGAAATAGAGAAATGAGAATAATACTTCGGGTCGGCCAAAGACTTGATCGGCGTATATCTGGCAATAAACTTGCCGGTAGGTGCACTGGCCTGTTCCATCGCCTCAAAGTTCACATCAACAGCACCTTCATCACCCATCAACTGCACTTTTCCGGTCACTTCGTCTATACGTGCAGGAATACCCATGCTGCGTGCCATGGAAACAAAGAAGATATCACGGCTGTGCGCATCGGCTGTACGGGCCTTCCACACCCCTTCCGGAGTAATCGGAGAACCGCCCAGGTTGCAATCCTTGTCCACACGGATATTTTCGGCAACCCATGCAACCAGCTTCATCGGATCGGCAAGGTAAGCCTCACGCTCCTGTTCGGGCACTGCTTTCTCAAAGAATCCTTTGTACGGAGTAATCATTTCGTTGCTCACACGCGGATTACGCACAAATCTGCGGAAATAATCGGCATTGGCGCACAGATGTGAATTCATCATGTGGTCTATCAACACTTCGGAACTTACATCGCGAAGGTCTTTGGCGGAAATCTGCTGAAGCAGGTCAATGCCGCCCTTCTTTGACTTGTCCGAACGGAGACGGGCCATAAAGTCACGGATGGTTTCGTGGTTACCACGTGATGCCACCAGCAATTTGGCAACAACATCCTCATCCAACTGATACTCTTTAGCGAAATGACGGGCCGATTCATCCGTCATGAACGTAGCCACGTAGGCATTGCGGATAGAGTCCTCCAAGGCCATGCGGCGATTGTTCTCCGCACGTTGTTCGGGAGTCACTTCGGGCATATTGGCGCCTTCCACCGGAGGAATGATATCCATATCCAGTGTATAAGCCTCGCCGGCCGTCTTGTCCAGTTTCACGGTCAAGGCATTGTCTTTTCCGAAAGACAGTTTGGAGTAACCGAATTTTCCATCTTTGGAAGCCCATACCAGCATATCCCCTTTTCCGGCTGTCAGGAACGTCTTGCCGTCCGCATCCGTCTGTTTGGAAGCTACGGTATAAAATTCGGCATAGTTATACACCTTGAATTCCACTTTGGCATCAGCCACCGGTTTGCCATCCGCATCCACGATGGCCACATCGGCTTTTGCCGTAGGGGCATAGTTGTCAATCACATTGATTTCCGTATACCGGGGAGTGCGGTACATCACTTCTTCCGGTCCGTTATAACGTCCGAACACCTTGGTGTGCATCAGCATACCCCGTGAAGCGGGAGCGTTGAACCAGCCCAGATTCAGTACCGGTTCGGGTTCGCAAGCACCCAGGAAGTACCATTTGCCATCCACCCAGGCTTCCACCCAGGCATGATTGTCATCGGTATGTGCCCAACGCGGCGTATATACCTGGCGGGCAGGGATGCCTACCGAACGCAAGGCGGCTACCGTGAACGTAGATTCCTCGCCGCAACGTCCGTAGGCTGTCTTTACGGAAGCCAGCGGACTACTGGTACGGGCATCAGAGGGAGTATAAATTACCTTCTCATGACACCAGTGGTTCACTTCCAGCACGGCATCATATAAAGAAAGGTTTTTCACTCTGTCCTTCAGTTCCTCGTAGAATACCTTACGGCTGTCGTCCAGATTCTCGTTGTTTACGCGGATGGGCAGTACAAAGTGGCGGAACTCGCGTTCGGGAACCACTTTTCCCCACGGCATCTCCTCACGCGCCTTGAAAGCGTAATCCACGTTTTCCAGATAGAATTCACCGGGATGATCCGCTATATCCGCCAAAGGCATATAGGCGTAAAGGAAAGTCATCGCCTCCTTCTGCTCATCGCTCATGGGTTGTTCGAATACCTGGAAGAGGTCACCTTGGGCCAGCGTATCACGCCGTGCCTCAAAATCCTGCTGAACAGCGGCACGTTCAGCCTCATCACTGATCAAATGTTTGTTGTTTGTACACGAGGCACACAGCATCAAGCCTATCCCCGCCGCACACAGAGCCAATAATTTCATCTTGTTGTTTATTTAGGTTAGCAATTTGTTATTGGCTACGAAGATAAGACTTTTTTCTTATTTTTGACGAAGTTCAAGCTATTATTTAGTATCCGCCGGCTCCGATTGTTGCGATTGATAATATTCCTCCTTCCGCTTGTTGGCCTGCTGCACCAGACTGGTGACGTATACCGTGAAAATGGGGAACATCATCATTCCCAGGGCGGCCAGCACCACCGACAGTATTTTCCCCGTAGGAGTGACGGCATAAATATTGCTCCCTACGGTAGTGACATCCATAAACGCCCACCACAGCGCACTCCAGTAGTCCGTCACCATAGGGTTCACCTTATGTTCCAGCACAAAGAAGATAAGACTGGCAAAATACACGGTGGCCATCAGCATGGTGATGTACGAGGTAAACAGCCCGGACGCCTTGCTGCCCGACAGCCAGCCCACCACAATGGCCAGCGCATACCCTCCCCTCAGCAAAGGGATAAAGCGCAGGAAATAACTGATTTCGGGCGAGAAAGTGATGTGATAGAAATCAATGATATTTAAATAAGGTATAGATACCAGCAGGAAAATAAAATGGCTGGTGAAGTATCTTCCTTTTTCTTTCGAGAGGAAAAACTCCAGCAGGAAATCGAACAGGAAAAACATGCATATCCAGAACTGAATCTTCAGATAAGAACCTTGATTCAGGAAAGGGATGTTATGAAAAGTATCTATCGAGATACTGATAACCAGAAAAAGGGACATCAACAGGATGAGTATATGCAAGATCCCGTAAATCCCCCTGCGGGAATAGATGAATGAGGAGAAAGCTGTTTTCATAAACTATACTGATTATATTGTTTTTTCTAGAAACACCCTTCCGGGTGCGATTGTTTCATTCCGGATACCTTCCGGGTTAATAAACCTAAACGGATAAACATCATTTCCAGGGAGTTGTTATAAACTCCGTAAACAAAAAACATACATTTTTTAAAACCTAAACTTTATGGCAAACATTAGTAAATCAGTCAAGCTAGGGGTATTTACCCTCGCTATTATGAACGTGACTGCGGTAGTATCCCTGCGCGGGCTGCCTGCTGAAGCCGAATACGGACTGAGTTCGGCATTTTATTATTTATTCGCGGCCATCGTCTTCCTGATACCTACCTCGTTGGTAGCGGCGGAACTGGCGGCCATGTTCCAGGACAAGCAAGGCGGTGTGTTCCGATGGGTGGGTGAAGCCTACGGAAAGAAATTCGGCTTCCTCGCCATCTTCCTGCAATGGGTGGAAAGCACCATCTGGTATCCCACCGTCCTGACTTTCGGAGCCGTGGCACTGGCATTTATCGGCATGAGTGACACCCATGATATGGCCTTGGCATCCAACCGCTATTACTCACTGGCGGTGGTCTTGATTATCTACTGGCTGGCCACCTTCATTTCGCTGAAAGGCATGGGCTGGGTAGGCAAAGTGGCCAAAGTAGGCGGTATGGTAGGTACGATCATTCCTGCCGGCCTGCTGATGGTGCTGGCGGTGATTTACCTTGCTTCCGGCGGACAGAGCCAGATGAACTTTGACGGCAACTTCTTCCCCGACTTCAGCAACTTCGACAACCTGGTACTGGCTTCCAGCATCTTCCTGTTCTATGCCGGTATGGAAATGGGCGGTATCCACGTAAAAGACATGGAAAATCCTGCCAAGAACTATCCGAAAGCCGTATTCATCGGTGCGGCTATCACCGTGATCATCTTCGTGCTCGGCACCTTCGCACTGGGGATCATCATTCCCGAAAAGGACATCAACCTGACACAGAGTCTGCTGGTAGGCTTTGATAATTACTTCAAGTATGTCCATGCTTCGTGGTTGTCGCCTATCATCGCCGTGGCTTTGGCATTCGGTGTGCTGGCAGGCGTGTTGACCTGGGTGGCAGGTCCGTCCAAAGGTATCTTCGCAGTGGGCAAAGCAGGTTATCTGCCTCCCTTCTTCCAGAAGACCAACGCCAACGGCGTACAGAAAAACATTCTGCTGATCCAAGGCCTTGCCGTAACCTTGCTCAGCCTGCTGTTCGTTGTGATGCCTTCCGTACAGAGTTTCTACCAAATCCTGTCACAGCTCACCGTATTGCTTTACCTTATCATGTATCTGCTGATGTTCAGCGGCGCCATTTATCTGCGTTACAATATGAAAAAGGCCCCGCGCCCGTTCCGCATCGGCAGCAAAGGCAACGGACTGATGTGGCTCATCGGCGGTCTGGGTTTCTGTGGTTCACTACTGGCATTCGTGCTCAGCTTCATTCCGCCCAGCCAGATTGCGGTAGGCAGCAACACCGTATGGTTTGCCGTTTTGATTATCGGCTGCATCGTGGTAGTCGCTGCTCCGTTCATAATCTATGCATCGCGCAAACCGTCATGGGTAGACAAGGATACACAGTTCGAACCGTTCCACTGGGAAGAACAGGCCACAACGGCACAGACAGCGGCTCCGGTTTCCGGCACGGCTAAAAGTTCCGCTTCAAGCGCCTCTACAAACGCTGCCGCCGGACCGGCCTCTCAAAGTACCCCGTCTCCGGAGCAACACAAATAACCCCCGCTGACGGGTTGGCCCATTCCTTTTTATCACAGGCAATTCCGGTTCCTTGAAAAGCAAGAAGCATGTTTTTCAAGAAGCCGGAATTGCTGTTTTCCACCAACCGGGATGGTTATTTCCCTCTCTCTTCCAATAATTTCCTGTAAATCATAGCCGGAATTAAAGAAACATTCCTATCTTTGTCCCCCGGTTCACTTAATAATCACGTTTGACATGAAGCATAAGGCCTTTTTCATTTTTATGACAGCCCTTCTTATAGGGAGTCCGCTTTATGCACAAAAATATAAAATAGCCCTTATCCATTCCTACCAGGAAGGGTACAGCGGTGCCGGCATTGTAAACAAACTGTTTGTCAAAGGACTGAAAGACCAGCAAATAGACTTCCAGCTGCGCACCTTTTATCTGGATTGCGAGAAATACGAATCCGTAGAAGAAGAGCGACGGATTTCCGAGTTTGCAGATTCCATCCGCTCATGGGGAGGGGATTTGATTGCCGTGCTCGATGATCAGGCAACCTACTCTGTCATGGCTTGCGGAAACCCGTATATCAGGCAGGTTCCCGTCGTATTCAGCGGGGTGAATTATCCCAACCAAGAGTTGCTGGCACAATATCCCAACATTACGGGCTACATAGACAAACCCGATTACCTCACCACCTGCCGGATGATAGAACGCATCATGGGCAAAGTCCGCATCCACATCCTGAACGGGCGGACCGTGCTTGACCGCCTTATCTGGAAAGACCTGAGCGAACAATGCAAAGGATCGGAAATCACCCTCCACCAATGGAAAAGACAAGAGGCCCGGCCCGACAAGCTGAATATCCCCATCAGTGACAAAGATGATACCGAATATGAATCCCTGTACGAAAAGCTGAACGAATACAACCAATTGGACTCCACCGTCGTAGTCCGCCTGTCCAGTGATTCCGTAGCTGCCCGCGACCTGATGTGGCTGTCCAGCGGGGTCTTCCAATACTCCCTGTTCCTGTATACCAAACGGGACTATACCACCCTGCGCATCGGCAGCCTGTTCGACAATCCCGGATTCGAAACCATCAACGAAGGATTCGGGATAAAGGAATACATGCTGGGAGGTTATTTCGCCCCCATCGAAACACAGCTAAGCGACATGACCGCCGGCATCAAAGAAAGACTGCAAGGAAAGATACCCGTCCCGGCGGTAAAACAAATCGCCAAACAGTACCTGGTCAACTGGCAGGCCATGAAGAGATACCAGATCCCCCTTGAAAGCATTCCACCGGAATATACCATCATGTACAGGCCGTGGAGGGAAAAATACGCAACCCCCATCCTGATTCTTGAAAGCCTCCTGGTCTTCACACTCCTTTTGGGGATAGCCTACCTTATTTATATCTATACACTGGAAAAAGGACGCAAAAAAGAAGCCTTGCGCAACCTCAGGTTCGAACACGAAGCATTAACGCTTGCACTGGAGGGAGGAAATACCTACGCGTGGTGTTTCGACGGAAAGACCGCCGTGCTCGACCAAGCTTTCTGCGAACTGACCAACCGTTCCCAAAACCTGTTGGGAATAGAGGAAATAGCCCACTATGTACACCCCGACGAACAAGCCCGGTTCAGAAAAAACGTATCCAACATACTACACCGGCAACGAAGAACAGCCCAATACCGTTGCCAATTCAACGACACCGGTTACCAATGGTGGGAATTCAGATACAGCGTGTTGCAGAATAATGAACAAAATCCTATCATCACCGGACTTCTGGTAAACATTCAGGAGATCAAAGACAAGGAAGAAGAACTGATACGCGCCCGCAAACTGGCGGAACAGGCGGAACTGAAACAATCCTTCCTGGCCAACATGAGCCATGAAATCCGTACTCCGCTTAATGCCATCGTGGGATTCTCCAACCTGCTCACTACCGAGAAAAACATCTCGGAAGAAGAGAAAAAAGAGTTTGCCTCCATCATAGACAACAATACCAGACTCTTGTTGAAGCTGGTCAATGATGTGCTGGAACTATCCCGCATAGAATCCGGCAATATGTCCTTTCATTGCGAGGATTGCAGCGCGCATCATTTCGCCGAAACGGTCTATCAGACCCATCAGGTAATTATTCTCCCTCCTGTGGAATTCATCAAAGAATTTCCCGACGAGGATGTGACCATACACATAGACCGTATGCGCCTCACCCAAGTCATCACCAACTTTTTGGGAAACGCCAAGAAGTTCACCTCCCAAGGACACATCAAACTGGGTTATTTCTGCGACAAAGAGAAAAAGGAAATCCATTTCTTCGTAGAAGATACCGGTGCGGGAATCCCTAAAGAAGAATTACAAATGATATTCGAGCGGTTCTACAAGCGGAATGAGTTTGTACAGGGGGTAGGGCTGGGACTCGCCATCAGCAAGGTCATTGTAGAAAAAATGAACGGACACATCGATGTGCAATCCGAGGTGAACAAGGGCAGCCGTTTCACCGCCGTACTGCCCTATCTGTAATTTTATTCCTGTGCAGGCTGTTTAGGCAGGGCGAACTGCAAGACCAGATACGCCAGCACACCCGCCAGCACCGTTCCCAGTATGACACCCATCTTTGCCTGCGTCAGCAACACCGGCGAATCCCCGAAAGAGAGGTTGGCTATGAACAAAGAAACCGTAAAACCGATACCTCCCAAAAGACAGATACCTGTCAGGTTCACCCAGGTCATGCCTTTCAGCAGTCCGGCGAACCCCATCTTTATCACCAGCCAGGTAAAGAAATAAATGCCGGCAAACTTACCCGCCAGCAATCCCGCCAGCACCGCCCAGGTAGCCATCCCCACTTCCAGACCGCCATGATCCGCCGTGAGCGAGACACCCGCATTGGCAAAGGCGAACAAGGGAAGAATAATATAATTCACCATTCCATGCAGACTGTCTTCCAATGACTGCAAGGGAGAGATGACACGGTCCGAGGAAGACTCGATGCTTTTCAGCACATTGATCTGCATCTTGCTTAACACAACACTTTCCTTGTCACTGGCAGGAAAGACAGCAATGTTCTCGCGGATGCGGTTAATGTACTTACCTATCTTGTAATGAGGAGTGGCGGGAACCGTGAAGGCTGCGACAACTCCCGCAATGGTAGCGTGGATGCCGCTCTGCAAAAACAGATACCACATAATCACTCCCCAGAAAATATAAAACCAACGGTTGTGCACCCGGAAGAAATTCCCGCCGCAAAGTATCAGCAGGATACCCGCCGAAGCAATCAGGTAGTTCACCGACAGATGAGAGGTGTAAAAAAGGGCGATGACCAGAATGCCGCCGATATCATCGACCACAGCGAAAGCGGTCAGAAAGACTTTCAAGCTCAGCGGAACCCGCTTGCCGAACAGGCTGAGCACTCCCAGCGAAAAGGCGATATCCGTAGCCATCGGTATGGCCAGACCACTTTGGGCCGGAGTTCCCGCCGTCATGAAATAATAGATCAGCACCGGAACCAGCATACCGCCGCACGCCGCCACGATGGGCAAAAGCGCCTGCCGGAAACTGGACAACTCGCCCACCAGTATCTCACGCTTTATCTCCAGCCCCACACTGAAGAAAAAGACAGCCATCAAAGCATCGTTGATAAAAGTCATCAAGGTCATGTGATGCCCGTTATGACTGAAGAAATTAAATTCTCCTATCTGAAGATGCACCTCGTAATTCCAAAAGGAGGCATAAATATCCCCCCACGGAGAATTGGCCAGGAACATAGCCAGCAAGACTACCCCCATCAGCAACATCCCTCCATTAATATGATAGTGCGCCGCCCGCTGGAAGGAAAAGTTCAAGTTCAGAATTTTCAGTTTTTCCATATCAATTGAATTTAAGAGTTTGTGATAAATTGCCATCAAAACACAAGCCCTTCCTGTTATTGACTTTTTAATTTCAACTAACAGAAAGAGCCCGCTTATTGTTTGCTCCCCAGAGCTTGTTTATTCTTGAATTAATCCAGCTTCAGAACGGCCAGGAACGCCTTTTGCGGTACTTCCACATTACCGATCTGTTTCATTCGTTTCTTACCTCTTTTTTGTTTTTCCAACAATTTACGCTTACGGCTCACGTCACCGCCATAACACTTCGCGGTCACATCCTTGCGCACCGCCTTGATGGTTTCCCTTGAGATAATCTTCGCCCCGATAGCTGCCTGAATGGCAATATCAAACTGCTGGCGCGGAATCAGCTCTTTCAGTTTCTCGCACATACGCTTGCCCAGGTTATAGGCATTGTCCACATGTGTCAGGGTAGAAAGCGCATCCACCGGCTCACCGTTCAACAAGATATCCAGCTTCACCAGTTTGGAAGGGCGGAAACCCGACTGATGGTAGTCAAAGGAAGCATATCCTTTCGAGATACTCTTCAGCTTGTCATAAAAGTCAATCACGATTTCACCCAGCGGCATCTTGTAGTGAATCTCCACCCGGTTGCCCGACACATAATTCTGCCGCACCAGTTCACCGCGCTTGCCCAGACACAGTGTCATGATAGGGCCGATGTAATCGGTGGCGGTAATGATCGTGGCATCAATGAAAGGTTCCTCGATGTGGTCAATCAGCGTCGGATCGGGCATACCGCCGGGATTATGCACCTCATTGGCATGTCCCTGCTTGTCATACACCATGTACGACACGTTGGGCACGGTCGTAATCACATTCATATCAAACTCGCGGTCCAGACGTTCCTGAACAATCTCCATGTGAAGCAATCCCAGAAAACCGCAACGGAATCCGAAGCCCAGAGCCAGTGAGGACTCCGGCTGGAAAGTCAGCGAGGCATCATTCAGCTGAAGTTTCTCCAGCGAAGCGCGGAGGTTCTCGTAATCTTCCGCCTCGATAGGATAAACCCCGGCAAACACCATCGGCTTCACTTCCTCGAATCCGGCAATCGCCTTTTCACACGGACGGGCGATGTGAGTGATGGTATCCCCCACCTTCACCTCGCGCGAGGTCTTGATGCCCGAAATGATATACCCCACATCTCCTGTGCGCAGTTCCGCACGGGGAATCATATCCATTTTCAGCACACCGATCTCATCTGCATCATACTCCTTGCCGGTATTGAAGAATTTCACCTTGTCCCCTTTGCGGATCACACCGTTCTCTATTTTAAAATACGCGATGATTCCACGGAAAGAATTGAATACCGAGTCGAAAATCAAAGCCTGTAGCGGCGCCTCCTCGTCCCCCGTCGGGTGCGGGATACGTTCCACTACCGCCTTCAATATCTCCTCCACACCCATTCCGGTCTTGCCGGAGGCACGGATAATATCCTCATGTTTGCAGCCCAGCAGGTCGATGATTTCATCTTCCACCTCATCGGGCATGGCACTCGCCATATCACATTTGTTCAGCACGGGAATGATTTCCAGGTCATGCTCCAACGCCATGTACAGATTCGAGATAGTCTGCGCCTGCACTCCCTGCGAAGCGTCCACAATGAGCAGCGCCCCTTCACAGGCGGCTATGGAACGGGATACCTCGTATGAAAAGTCCACGTGTCCCGGAGTGTCAATCAGATTCAGTACATACTTCTCTCCCCCATACTCGTACTCCATCTGGATGGCATGGCTCTTGATCGTAATACCTCTCTCCTTTTCCAGGTCCATATCGTCAAGCATCTGCCCTTCGGTTACCTGGATGGTTTTTGTAAACTCCAACAAACGGTCGGCCAAGGTCGATTTCCCGTGGTCTATATGTGCTATAATGCAAAAATTACGGATATTCTTCATCTTTAACAGCTATCTATTTAAAAACAAACAAGTTTCTTGCTTTTCGGGCGCAAAGATACGCAAAAAGAACAAGATTTTAAAGACTACAATAAATTTATAGCAGACAATTCCCTGCTCAAAGACTGTATGCCTTTCTGGATCTTTTCCAACTGCCGCCTGCGAGGTTTATGCACTCCGGCTGCATAATGCCACAACTGGCGTTCATTGATTCCGGTAATCCGGCTCAAAGCAGCCTTGGTGAAGATGCTGCTATAATAGTTGATAAAAGTAGCGGCATCTATCTTAAATTTCAATTCAAACTCTCCCGACAAGACTTCACAAGGATTCGGATTATCTTCCAGATACAACTCTATTGCCTCCTTCATGTTATCCTCAATCTCCTTCATGTCATTGCCTACGGTAATAACGGGAGCACCTTCGATATAAGCACTCAAGTTCTTTCCTGCGTGTTCTACAATCACTTCCACTGTTTTCATATTGCCTCCTGTCCTAAAATATCAAGAGAACAAGGGGGGCTACTTTAACCCCGCTTGTCTCAGAATGCTGTAATAAGTGCCTTTCTCAACGCCTTTGCTGTTGTGATCCGGTACGATAACAATCATGCCATCCTTCTCAAATTTCATGTGGCTACCCTTCTGACTCTTCAATACAAAACCGTTTTCCAGCAACATCGTTACAACGTCTTTCACTGATTTGTAACTCATAACGTTTTGGACTTAATTACCCTGCAAATATAGTAATAATATGAATACTATTCAAAAAGATGATTCATATTATTACTATAATACAAAAAAAATGCGTTGACAACATACCAAACGATGTGCCAACGCATTTTTTTATGAGTTTAAAATCTTCTTCTTACACCAATTTTACAAAGATCTCGCCTTCCACTTCAGAAGTAACGACCTTATCTTCTCTCAGCAGCCAGCCCAGCCCCAGGAAGAAATCCTTGTCAGCTTTCAGTTTGGTTGCTTTCTTGATTTGTTTTTGTGTCAAACCTTCAGTTCCATTCAGTGCTTCCCAGATCTGTCCGGCCAAAGCACCTGCTTTTTCTTTCAACATTTTCAATTTGCTTTTAGTTAAACGTTAACCGCACCCACACATTCCGATGTGAATGTTTGTGTTTCTTATCGCTTGCAAAGATACACAAAATTATGTTATTCAACACTTTTGCATCGAAAAAGTTTGTATTTCTATAAGAAAAAGCGATTTTTCAACCTATTTTTTTTGTTTTTCGAGGTGTTCGCTCCAAATCCGGGCCGCTTCCTCTACCATTCTTGCACAAGGACGCTTGGCGTAATACCGTTCCGTCCTTGCTTCCGGTGTGGATACTACCGGCTCTTTTCCGGACAATCCCAGCAAATCGGCACACCGCAGGGCGCCGTTCCGCTTCTTGAATTCTTCGGCCAGTTCCTGCACCAGAGCGTAATTCGCCGCCTTGCTCTCACGGTCTTTCCCCTCGATGGCGCACTTCTCCAGCCCGGCCAGCAGGAACATGCCGCAAGCAGCACCGCAGGTTTCACGCATCCGCCCTATGCCGCCGCCGAAAGAGGCGGACATGTGCAGGGCCTGTTCACGGGTGAAGCCATACAGATCGGCAAAAGCCGTCACTACGGACTGGGAGCAGTTATATCCTTCCTTGAACAAGGCAACGGCCTTTGCCACCCTGTCCTCTTCCCTAACTTCCGTATGCAAATCCAACGTATTCTTGTCTTCTTCCATTTTTCTTACCTCCTTCTTTTCTTTCCGTCTTTTCCTTTGTTCTCATTCCGCCACATTGTTTACAATCTCACCCTTGATGAATCCTTTCAAGTTCCCCACCGCAATCCGCATCAGCCGGACACGGGCTTCTTTCGTGGCCCAGGCGATATGCGGCGTAATGAAGCAGTTCTTCGCCGTCAGCAGGGGGTTGGTATATTGGGGAGGCTCGGAAGAAAGCACGTCCAGTCCGGCAGCCGCTATCACACCCTTGTTCAGTGCGTCGGCCAGGTCTTTCTCGTTCACCAAGGGACCGCGGCCGGTATTTATCAGAATGGCCGTCGGTTTCATAAGGGCCAGGCGGGCGGCATTGACCAGCTCTTTGGTATCGGGTGTAAGGGGGCAGTGCAGGCTCACCACGTCACATTCGCGGAACAGCTCATCCAGCTCCATTTTCCGGATTCCTCCGGGAAGTTGTGACTGCGGCTTGGAAGTATAGGCGCATACCTGCATTCCGAAAGCGGCAGCGATGCGCGCCGTCGCCTGTCCGGTGTTTCCCAAGCCGATGATTCCCAGTTTCTTCCCGTCCAGCTCCACCAGGTCGGTATCCCAGTAGCAGAAGTCGGGATTGTTCGCCCAACGCCCGTGACGGTTGGCATAGGCATAATGGCCTACACGCTGGGTGATGTTCAGTATATGCGCAAAGACCATCTGGGCAACGGAAGCGGTGCTGTAGGCAGGTATGTTGGTGACAATGATGCCCCGCGCTTTCGCAGCCTGGATGTCCACAATATTATATCCCGTAGCCAGCACGCCGATGTATTTCAAGGCAGGCAGAGCGGCCATATCCTCCGCCGTAATCACCGTTTTATTTGTAATCAGCACTTCCGCTCCGGCAGAACGCTCCAATAACTCGGCAGGGGCTGTGCGGTCGTACACCGTCAGCTCGCCCAACGCCCGCATCTCCTCCCATGACAAATCACCGGGATTCAATCCGTAACCGTCTAAAACTACTATTTTCATATGCTCAAAAGTTAAATTTCATATTTTGTTCATTTATTCGGTTAGATTGGAACGCGAATGACGCAAATTAACAGCTGCACAGCATGGATATAAACCGGCCGGAAGGTTGGATTTATGTCATTTGCGTTCCAATTTTTAATTTTATAGCACAGGATCAATGCAATTCATTTTCATTCCTTGAACCGTTCCCCCCAGAGGCTCTGCATCCGTTCCTTTATCTTCGCTTCCTGCGCATTGTTCTGCGGATGCCAGATGCGGCTGTCCTTCACCTCGTCCGGCAGGAACTGCTGCTGCACGAAATTGCCCTGATAGGCATGTGCATACTTGTAATCCTTGCCATAGCCCAACTGTTTCATCAGCTTGGTGGGTGCGTTGCGCAGATGCAAGGGAACAGGCAGGTTGCCCGTCTGCCGCACCAGTTCCAGGGCACTGTTGATCCCCTCGTATGCCGAGTTGCTCTTAGGGCTGGTGGCCAGATACACCGTAGCTTCCGCCAGCGGGATACGCCCCTCAGGCCATCCTATCTTCATCACGGCATCAAAAGCAGCGTTCGCCAGGAGCAATGCGTTGGGATTGGCCAGACCGATATCCTCGGCTGCCGAAATGACTAGTCTGCGGGCTATGAAAGCCGGGTCCTCTCCGGCCTCCACCATACGCGCCAGCCAGTAGAGCGCCCCGTCCGGATCACTTCCGCGGATGGACTTGATAAAGGCGGAAATGATATCATAATGCATCTCCCCGTCCTTGTCATACGCCAACGGATTCTGCTGCAAACGCTCGGTCACCTTCTCATCCGTAATCACCACGGGGCCGGCATCCGCATCCGCCTCCACCACCAGCTCCAGTATGTTCAGCAGCTTGCGGGCATCGCCTCCCGAAAAGCGGAGCATGGCATCCGTCTCCTTCAGCTCTATCTTCTTTTCTTTCAGTATCACGTCCTTTGCGATGGCATTATGCAGCAGTTCCAGCAAATCCTCCTTCTCCAATGATTTCAGCACATACAGCTGGCAGCGGGAGAGCAAGGGCCGGATCACCTCGAACGAGGGATTCTCGGTGGTGGCGCCTATCAGGGTCACCACTCCCGTCTCCACCGCCCCCAACAGGGAATCCTGCTGGGACTTGCTGAACCGGTGGATTTCATCAATGAACAGGATGGGGCTGGCCTGAGAGAAAAAACGGTTGCTTCTCGCCTTCTCTATCACATCGCGCACATCCTTCACACCGGAGGTGACCGCGCTCAGTGTATAAAAAGGAGTTTCCAGCTTGTTGGCTATGATCTGCGCCAGCGTGGTCTTCCCCACCCCCGGAGGCCCCCAGAGGATAAAGGAGGAGATGCGTCCCGCGTCGATCATCTTGCGCAAGACAGCCCCCGGCCCCACCAGGTGTTTCTGACCTATATAATCGTCCAATGTCTTCGGACGCAAACGTTCTGCTAAAGGTTGTGCCATATCTTCATCTTTATTTCGGATAACAAAAATACAGCATATTTTCCTATGAACAAAGCCCAGGGCAACAATATAGGATTTATTTTTTTTGAGGCAGAAAAATAAAAGAACATAAAAAACAGGGACTCATACAAAATGAAATACAGGTTCTTTGTCCGTCTGATCCAAAACAATTATTTTTGCAACCCTTTTCCAAAAGAGTGATTATTTCAAATTTAAATGTAATTCTAATAAAGACAGACGATGAAAAAACTTTTTTCCACCAGCCTGTTGATTTTAGCAGGTATGCTTTTACTGCTGGGCAGCTGCAAAGAGGACGAACTTCCGGTTTCCGGAGAAGGAAACGTGGCAAACAACGAATTGCCCGTCCGGCTGGCCGAAACGGATTATAACCCGGACAACACGTATTACCTGCTGAATGACAATGAATCCCAGGATGTTTATTTCGACTCCGGCCAGCGCAGCTTCTACGTCAGCCGGCCTCTTCAGTTCGGAATGGACGACGAGCACTGTTTCCAACTCCGTTTCTATAGTCCCAGAGCCTTGAAAAACGTGACTTTCTGGGCCAGGATAGACGGTTACGAGGAAGAATTCAAGTTCATGTCGCTGGAAAAGATCATGCCTTTCCAGCAACTCCGGGTACACATACCGTTCGCCACCAAGGACCTGACCGCCTATACCCGCAGCGGAAAGAAAATACGGATCATGGCAAACCCCTACCTCACGGAAGAAAACCTGACCTTCACCGTAGAGTGTGACGACCCGTACTGGGCAAGGCTGCAATCCATCCGTTGCAAATGGTACATCGCCTTCGGCAGATACAGTGACACCCAGGACAGCTGGAAGTACAAGATGAAGGCTTCGCACACGCGTGAGGCGGTGGCCATCGCGCTGAACATGGCGTATATGTTCTCGTCGGAACGGTTCAAGACCGCCCTGTACGAGTTCGGCCCGCTGCACAGCAACAATGACAAGACGGAAATAGACAAGACCGCCCTGCTGGCCAACGTGCTCAACCACCGCGGACTGACCTTCGGCTATACCACCGGCGTGATGGGACTGGGCGGAGGAACCACCTTCGGCATGCATGAAGTGTGTTATCTGGAACACTATGCCGATGACAAAAGCATCACCGAAACCATATTCCACGAGTTTGCCCACTGTGTGGGCTACGGCCATGCGGGAAACATGACCTACGAACAGACGGGTCCGGGATGGATCACCCTGTGCAACAACGTATATGTGGCGCTGTCGCTGGACAAGGAGCTGCCCGTCTATTCCCGCCGCTTCCTGCACACCCGCTGGAGCAGGAACCGTTATTTTGATGATATATACGTGGCTTCGAAACACATTATCGAAGACCCGGAACTCGATGCGCTGGACGGTGGCCTGTCTCCCCTGCGCGGAGAGACCGACCGGGGAGGAAACGACGGGGAGCCGGTGGCGTTCAAGCTGGATTATACCGACTTGCCCGGCGCTACGGGAACCACCTTCCGCCCCAAGGATGTATATGTGTACGGAGATACCCTGTATGCCGTGAACGATGCGGACAACCAGTACAGCGTAGAGGTGTTCGGCCTTGCCGGCGGCGGCAAGAAGCACTTGGGAAGCATCAAGGAATGGAAGCACGGAGAAGCTACCGGGAAATTCGGCGGCCGCCCGAACGGTATCACCCGTGCCAACGACAAGATTTATGTCACCCACGAAGGAAGCCGTACCGAGATTTTTGATGCGAAGAGCCATCAGTTCCTTACCTGCATAGGCAATGGAAGCTGGGGAACAGGGCCCACGCAGACCGTACATGCCTTCGATGTGCTGCTCTACAAAGGGCTGGTCATGATACACGACAAACGCTACGTCAACTTTGTAGAAGAGCAGGCTATACAGTCCGGAGTGACTCCGCGGATTTATGTACGTTCCGAACATCTGGGCGAGACAAACGGCACTTACGGCATGGCGGTGGACGAACAGACCGGCCTGCTCTACTCCACCCATCCCGCCAAACGCATAGACCTGTTCGCCCCTGACGGGATACGGGAAGGAGTTTCACCCAAACGCACCGGGCAACTGGCTTATAAAAATGTACCCTACGACTTGGATTTCTACGAAGGAAGGCTGTTTGTAAGTTCCAACGGCACAGAAAAGTTCTGTGAGGTCAATCCCCGGACGGGAGAGATCATGAAGGACCATACCACCATCGGCGGCATCACCCTGCAAGCACCTGAGAAATTCTGCATCCGCCGCCACACGCTGTTCATCACCGACCGCGTGAAAAACGGGACATGCGTTTACGCCATCCCCATGAGTGAGCTGAAATAAATATATACCTATATAATATAGTAAGAACAACATGAAAATATACGCTTATATCCTGATTGTGCTGTCCGGAGTCCTGACGGCACAATGCAGCAAAGTCACCCTGGATGAAATCTGCGGCTACCCCTCCGCTCCCGGCGGAGGAAACGGGGAAGGAGAAGGAAACGGGGATTATAACAGTTACTGGTATTACTCGTATGAGGCGGCGCAGCTGATTGATGCGGAAACCCTGGGTATGGAAACGGCCGAGGATTTCACCCCTTATACCGTCGCTCATCTGGGGGATACCCTTTTCATCGCAAACATCGGAAAGGCAGGCAGCAGCCTGTTGCTGTTCAGTATAAAGAAAGGTGAACGGCTGGGAACCTTGCAGAGCTGGCAGCACGACGGCGGGGAGAAGAGTTTCGGAAGTCAGATAGAAGCCATCGTGCCGTCGGGCAACCGGCTGTATGTGGCCGAACGCCAGTCGCGCATCCATGTATTCCGGTTGCCGGAACTGTCCTACCTCACCTGCATAGGCAACGGGCAATGGAGCGGCCCCGTATTCCAGGCACAGGCCATGACGGTAAAGGACGGGCTGATTTTCGCACGCGACAAGAACGGAATGGTCAGCATTTACAAAGAGGAGGATGCCACCCCGGAAAATTACCAGAAGGTGAACCGCTACCGCCGGGCATCCGGCAACGGCAGTCCGGGCAACAACGGCTTTGCCAGCCATTCCATGCAGCCCGATGCGGAAGGGCATCTGCTGCTCACGGATTATGAAGGGAAGAAAATACGGGTGCTCGATCCGGCACTGGTCAACGATGATATGGCAAACAACGCTTCCATCGATCTGGACGACCTTTCCCTGTCGCCCGGCTTCAAGCCCAAGACACTGGCGTTGTGCGGCGACCGCTGGTATGCTACCGGTGACAATGATGCCATCAACATATACGAACGCCAGTCCAACGAATGGAGCAAGAAAATAAAAACTGTAAAAGGATATGCTTTTTCCCAGCCTGCCCGCATCTATGCGCAAAACGACTCTGTGCTATGGGTTTCGGACACGCACAGTTCCAAACGGACACTGGTGAAAATGCTGGTGCATAAGGGAGAAATACGGGAATAGAGGTTCTATTCCGTTCTTTATCCAGAATGTGAATGACACGAATGGCGCAAATTGGGTCTATATCTCTGATTGGCGTCATTCGTGTCATTTTCATTCACATATATCAACCTTGCCAATCTTTCAATGCGACTGTCAACAGGAGCCGGTCGTTCACTTGCCATATCGATTACGCAATCGGGGAAGCCATTCTTTTTATCTGGCCGCACTCCATCACAATCCCCTTTCAAGGCTCCCCTATCGCCCCCACAATCAGCTGTACCTGAGCCGGCATATAGGTACGGCAGCTCAAGCCACTGCCCATCTTCTCCAGTTTCTCCCTGAGGTGAGGATAATAGTCAATCCAATACTGCAACTTACGGTAAGCCACCTGCGGATTCAAATCCGGGAAATAACACAGGGCCAGTTCGGTGCGGCCATACGTGCGTATCTCAAAATTCTCCATACATTCCATACTTTTTATTTACTTCCATAAAAGTACGAAAAACGGACGAGAAGAAAGAATGTTTTTCCAACAATAATCAACTAGAATCAACTGTTATCAACTACAACCCACCGGAATCAACTTTCCGGAATCCGCACATCGTATCTTTGTAATGTCGGGACGATGAAGGCGAAAGATCTATAATCTTACAGCTGTAAGATATAGGATCTTACACGTGAAAGATAGGGTTCTTTCAGCAGTCGGAAACCAGTGGCTGACGGTTAATGGACAGTGACTGACGGCAGACTGGCTTCATTCCCCGGCAACAGTGTTTCTTAATTCTCAATTATCAACTTTTAATTTTAACAGATTATGGTAAATTACAGTATCGTTATGCGTAGCAATCCGATGGACTCGGATGCCGCCAAGAAGGCTTACGCCAGTGCACAGTATTCGGAAGTGATGGACATCAACCGCTTTGCCGAGCACATCGCCAGCCACGGCTGTGTGTACAAGCGCGCGGACATCGTGGCCATCCTCACCATGGCGGTGGACTGCATGAGGGAACAGCTTCTGGGAGGACAGAAGATACAGCTGGGCGACTTGGGGGATTTCTCCATCAGCATCAACAGTATAGGAGCGGAAAGCGCTGCCGACTACAACCCTGCCATCCACGTCAGAAAGCTGAATGTGAACTGGAGTGCCGGAACACGTTTCCAGAACTTGCAGGAGGAAGCCGTGTTCAACCTGGTGGCCACGCGCAAAGCGGCCCGACTGGTGGTGAAGGCGCTGAAAGCCGGAAAGACCAGTGTGGATCTTACCGGAGAGGCGAAGGAGCCGGAAAACGGAGGACAGGCCTGACGGAACTCCTGTATGACGGAAGCAAGGTACGACGCTAAAGGCACGACGCTAAAGGCACGACGCTAAAGGGCTGAATGTGCCCCTGTGACAAGCCGTTTTCGTTGGGGTACATTCAGCCCTTGGCTTCCATTACAATTCATTTATTATCAACCTCTAAAACAAAATTCCAATGAGTTCAAAAACAAAGAAAAACACCTGGACACTGATTCTGAAAGTAATTATCACCGTAGCCACCGCCGTTGCCGGCGCACTCGGCCTGAACGCCTGTATCTGATGATCATGAGAACCATTACCCTGATTATTATCCACTGCTCCGCCACCCCTGAGGGGCGGAGGCTGGATTTTGAGACTTGCCGCCGGGACCACATCCGCCACCGGGGCTTCACGGACATAGGATATCATTTCTATATCACCCGTGACGGAGAGATTCACCGCGGACGACCTCTGGAAAAGGTGGGAGCGCATTGCAAGAACCATAACCGGCATTCTATCGGCATCTGCTATGAGGGAGGACTCTCGGCGGACTGCACACCTGCCGATACGCGTACTCTGATGCAGAAGGGAAGTATGCTGGCACTGCTGCGCGAGCTGCGCCTCCTGTTCCCCAAAGCGTTGATAGTGGGACATCATGACTTGAATCCCGTGAAGCCGTGCCCTTGTTTTGATGCTGTGAAGGAATACCGCTTTTAAGGGAAGCTTTCTCCAAAGATAACGTCCCTTTCCTCCGCTTTGATTTCCTGACCCTTCATTCAACTAATCTTTTCATTTAACAATAATAAAAATGAACTATCTGATAAACCAACTCATGACCGTGGACAAAGCCTTCTACCGTCATTATCTGGAAATGCTGCTCACCCTGAACCGCATCCAAGCCCTCACCCCCTGGCAGATGTCCATGCTGCTGTGGAGAGCCAAGATTTTCCATATACAGGTGCTCTACCCCGAACTGCTGCGCATCAGCCTGTGCACGGAGCAGGAAAAGGACGAGATACGCTTTATGAAGGGATGGAAACTGAAAGAGCTGGAGAAAATAATGCCCGCATGGCAGCGACGGCAGTGCGAGGAGATAAAACGGGAACGGTGGAGAGGATTTTAATGGCTAGCGGTTAATGAGGAATGACCAGTGATCACTGAGGAATGACCAGTAATCAGTAAAGCCTGCCGGCAACATGATCTACTTGTAAGCAACTTTTAAAGGGGGTATGTCAAAATAAAATAACTACTCCGAGAAGTTACAGACTGTAACTAAAAGCCTAAAAGGCGAGTGTCAAAACTCAGATTTTGAAAACATGAACTTACAATCTGAAATTTGAGCATCCTAAAAGACTAAAGAAAGGGTCGTATCATTACTCCATACAGAGCTTGATACGATCCTTTTACGTGTTATAATTACTATCTGTAACTTTTCGGGGCTGTCCTTTTTGTTTTGACATCTCCCTTCTCCTATCCCCAAGTTATTCAGGAACAGCAACATTCAACTACTTCATTCCCCCTCATTAAACCCCAGGCCCTGCTGTTCGGGCTTCAGCTTCTCTGTCAGGAAATTGGTATGCTCCCACTTCGGTTCGGGCGGATTATGATCCAAGGTCCTCTCCTCGGTAGGCGTGTAACGTCCGTTGTAAGTGCTGAAGGCGAAAAAAGCATCTCCCGGTCCGCCCAGATGGTCGAAACGTACCTTGGCCACACGCACCAGCACCTGCCCCAGTTCATCGTTACGGTCTACCACCATTCCATAATCCGTCTTGTTGAAAAAGGCCGCCGAGCCGTTGATATCATACAGCGTGGGCACAGGCCAGCGTTTGCTTCCCGGTTCGCGGCGCAACTTGGTGGGGTGCGCCACCAAAATGAGCAACACCTTGTGCTTCACGGCAAAATTGGAGAACTCGTCGAAGATGCGGCTGATGTACTGCGTTTCCGTTTCCCAGTCGGGAATCTGATGCTCGAAGCGGTTGAAGGGGTCCACCACCAGCACCTTCACTCCTTTCCGGCTCACCAGTTGGGCGGCAATGCGAAGCACGCTCTCTACCGAGAAGTCCTCTTTCGGCATAATGGAGAAGACACTCTGTGCCAGGTAACGGATGGCCTGTCCGGCTTCCGGCAACGGCATCCCCTTGTGTTCGAAACGCTTGCCCACCACGCGGCGTATCAGCTTGCGGTAGTGATAGGCCAGCGGGGTATTCTCCGGACTGAAATAGCCCACCTTCCAATCGTGGCGCAGGAGCAGGCGCATGGCAATTTCGTCCACAAACTCGCTTTTTCCGCTGCCGGGAACGCCTGTGACCGTGAGCACAAAACCACGCTCGAACTTGATCAGCCGGTCCAGATTCTCCAGTCCCGTATCGGCTCCCTCCGGCATTCCGTTGTAATAAATATCCATCAGCGTATCCCATTCGTCCATGGGGCAGAAGACTCCTTCCAACGGGATTTCCGCCGCCTGCTCCACCTGCTGGCGGAGCCTCGGAAGATCATACTTCAACAGATACTCGTTGGCATCCTTGCAGCCTTCCCCCCAGGCCACCACCTTGCAGCGGTCCACGCCCAGGCGGCGCACCAGTTCGTCGCGTAACTCCACTCCGCGCTTGTCGGTATCCATGGCCAGGATGATTTCCGCCTTGTCATCGAAGTGCGACTCCACGAAGCGGTCCAGCCACTGAAGGTTCGCGCCTCCGGCTCCGTTGGGTACGGACACCACCTCTTCCAGTCCTGCGGCTATCAGGCTGAGGGCATCTATCTCGCCTTCGGTGATGTAGCACTTTTCCTTTCCTTTTATGGCGTCTATGTTCCAAGGAATCAGCTCGGCTCCTTTCACCATCTTGAAATGCTTTGCGGCATCCCGGAATTTCATGTTTTTCATTACTCCGTCCTCCAGGTAAGGGAAGCAGATGCAGGCTTCTTCCTTGCCGGTCTGCGGCAGGAATTCCAAGCGTTCCTCTATCTTCATCCTTGTCAGGACGTCCATCGGAATACCTCGTCTGTCGACCATGTATTCCATCATTTCTCCATTCATAATTTGTTTGTTTTTATTAATTACCGGGCATACGTAATGTACAGGCGGTTGCAGGGGGATGTGCGGCTTGCGTTGCGACCTGTTATGGTGCTGCGATGCTGCATCGTGGTGCTGTGCCGTGTTATGGTGCTGCGGTGCTGTATCGTGGTGCTGCGACGTGTTATGGTGCTGCGATGCTGCATCGTGGTGCTGCGACGTGTTACGGTGCTGCGGTGCATCCTTCTGCTGTTTCTGCCGTTCCCGGTCTTGTTGTTTCTGTTCTCTTTTCCACATCTCGTCCTCGTTCCACGCTATGGCGAAATCACAATGAAAGCATTTCGCCCATCCCCCTTCACGGGTGATATGCACACTGAACGAAGGATCTTTGGGATTGCTTCGCGTTGCGGAACATTCAGGACAAGGCATACGGAAATGGTCCTTTCTGCGCGGCAGGCTTTTCAGCCACCGCACATAGTCTGCATGTTCTTCGCGCGTCATATCCAGCTCTGTTTCAGGTTATCCCAGGTGGCACGTCCGTTGGGGCGCGGGGGTGCATCGGCAGGAAGAGGAACTCCGCAATACGAACGTTCGCCGGTCAGCGGATTGTACGTTTCGTAGGGCGAGAGCGAAGTCGATTCATTCTGCATCCGGCTTCTTTCTTTCAGCTTTTCTTCCAGAAAAAGACGGGTGGGCTTTCCCGGACGGATATAATTAGCAAAATAGGCTTGCGCTTCGGATACGGAAGTAATGCGTTCCGTACTTCCTTGAACCACAACATGTTTTTTAAACATGGAACGAATAAAGGGAAGATTGTTCAGAAAGTCTCCTTTCAACCCCGACATCATTCCCACAATTTCCACCCAACTTTGAACTTTGAAAGCTTCATTGATATAACACTCCCATCGCAACATCTCTCCGCTCTTTTTTCCGGAACAAAATTTCATGTCGTCGTCGATGCTGCCGTTTGTTTCTATGATGTCTACATCATCTTTCTTTTTCTTCTCTCCTCTATTCTTTTCTTCTCTTATAAAGCTTTGCTTAAAGCTTGCTTGCAAATTCTTTCCATAGCACTCATTATCAACACTTTGAATCACATTTTTGACTGAATTTTCATTTGTATTTTTTGCAGTCGTATTTTTCATACTTTCCGCACTACTTTTCACGTTGCTTTCCGTGCTGTTTTCCTTGTAGATTTCCTTATTATAATCCGAATGGATTGGCTTGCTGCTCTCCATGCAGACAGTCTTGTTACTATCTACATTCCTGCTTTCCATATAAATTCTCTCCTTGCTATCCATACTGGGTGCACCACTGCTTTTCAGGTAGACTTCCTTGTTATTATCCATGCAAGATGTATCATCGCTTTTCAGGTAGGCTTCCCCGTTATTATCCATGCAGGACGCATCATTACTTTTCGTGTAGATTTCCTCGTTACGATCCATGCAGGACGTATTACCGCTTTTCAGGTAGGCTTCCCCGTTATTATCCACGCAGGGTGCATCATTACTTTTCATGTAGACTTCCCCGTTATTATCCATGCAAGGTGTATCATCGCTTTTCGTATAGATTTCCTCGTTACGATCCATGCAGGGCGTATCATCGCTTTTCATGTAGATTTCCTTGTTATTATTCACGCAGGGTACATCACCACTTTTCAGGTAGGCTTCCCCGTTATTATCCACGCAGGGCGCATCATTACTTTTCGTGTAGATTTCCCCGTTATTATCCATGCAAGACGTATCACCGTTTTTCCCTTCGTTGATTCTGCCCCTTCCTATTGTAGACGTAGTTGCTTTTGCAGATGCTTTCACCGTACTTTTCTTACTGCTTCTCCCTCCCTTACTGCCGGCAGCGGCACGTTGCTCGGAAAGTTTGCTCTGATATCCCATCACCTCGTCCAGATACAGACATCGGAAATACCCGTCCTCTGTAATGAGAAACAAATCGAAGTCCTTAATAAGATGTTGCAGATTTTCCACGGTAGCTCCCCACTGATCGGCCAGCAAATCCAGTTCGTTAAAATCATGTTTGTATTCCTGCTGTTTTCGCAGAAACAATATCGTTTCAAGATACAACCCCAGCCCCATGCATTTCATGTCGGCATTCAGCTTCATCATTTTGTAATCCGACATCAAGCTGCAATTCAGCCGGATAAACTGCTCTGTATAATCCATTTCTTTTGTGTGTTAGTATAAATATAACGCAAAGGAACGCAAAATATAAATAGGGCGTTGCTCACAAAAACAGGCAATTGTTAATAAATATTTTCTATCTTTGCCGAGACATTTTGTAAGTAGCTATGATTATGCTATTTACAAATTATTATTTAATAATTTAATTTTTAGTAACATGAAAAAAATTTGAGATCATCAGCACTTGCATCAGTAATGCCGTGCGAAGAAGCGATTTAAACCCCAGCAACTTGAACGACAAAGGTGCGATAGGCCGGTCCACCGCCACCAAAATTCGAGACGGAAAGATTGTGACTCCAAATTCTTACTTCAAACTGATGAAATGGCTGGAAAAAGAGAAACCGGAGGTTTACAAAGAAGCCATGGAGCACATCCTGAAAGAACTGGGCAAGCTCAAAATGGAAGAGTAACCTCCCGGCTTCCCGGAGACGGGAATTTTTCCCGGTAAACGTGGGGAAACGGGAAACCGCCATAGAGCGCCTCTGTATGGAGACTGCCTCTATGGCGGTTTTTGCACCCGGAATAGCTGTTTTATTATCTTTGCAACAGTTGGATATAAGAAAGGTAAACCCTCAAATTAGGGCTTACGTAAATCATCTGCATATTCCTCAGCTGACATATTTCCGCCCCAATCGCCTTCGTAACAAGCAAAAGGATCTTCTGTTTCAATATTCTATTCCTTTGTATACGTATTTCTGATGGAATTTGTCAGTTTTGCAATCAAATCCAGTTTTTCATCTACACTGAGTGAAGACAATACACTCATATACATATCTGTTACCGGAATTAAATTAGCGCATATTTAATTCTGCCAACAAGTTATTTTAATACCGAAATGTTTGAAAGTTCTCCCCCTTATCGGTAACTTTGCCGCATCACCTTTTCCGTAAAGTCCGGCATCCAATTTTACCGCTTCCAGTAAAGCGGAAAGGCTAATGGAATATAAGCTATGGGAAATTGGAGTGAACAACAGGAAGTGAGGAAAGAGGTTAAAGAGAAAGATAAGGTAAGGCGTGAAAAACTTGCCAGTCTTTTCTTTGATCTTTGTAAAGTCACTTATACTGTGCTGGTCGTAGGATTGCCGGTTACATTATTCCAGAATGAATTATATACAAACTATTTGATGATTGCACTTGTTGTTGTAGGAGTACTAGTGGCTTTTGAATTTGCAAAGATTGGAAATAATATTTTAAAGAGATAATAATTATGGTTGCATTGATAGGACTAATAATAATAGCGATACCGGTAACGGCTTTTTGGATTTACACCGAAACACCGTCAGGGAAGAAGTGGATAAAGAATCTGTAATCTATGACACAGTTAGATGGTGTGACTTTTACAATTGTTGCTAAAAGTGGCAGGAGCATTCCTTATATGGCTTTATGCCAAGTCGGGCAAGAAATGGCTGGAAAATCCATATTTATCAAGTATTTACCGTACGTGTAAAGGTACGTGATTTACGTAAATGGTACTGTCCAAAATTTTGTGTAAATGGAAACAGGATTCAGTTGTAAGTTTGTTCTTATATCTGGATTCTGTTTTCAAATATAAGCATAAACTGGTTCATAATCAATCCCCAGTTTGAAATAGGCATTGTCCATTTCTTTTCAATCTCCATAAGTGAAAGATACACGTTTTTTTTACGGCATCGTCCGACGGGAATGAAAGCTTTGATTTGGTGTACTTTCTGATTTTTCCGTTCAGATTCTCAATAAGATTTGTGGTATAGATTATTTTCCTGATTTCCAATGGGAACTGGAAGAAAACAGTCAGATCATCCCAGTTGTTTCTCCATGAAAGTATGGCGTATGGATACTTTCCTCCCCATTTCTTTTCCAGATTGTCAAGTTCTGCGGCAGCAACTTCCTTATTAGGTGCATTGTAGATATTCTTCATATCCGCCGTAAACTCTTTCTTATCCTTATAAACGACATATTTACAGGAGTTCCTGATCTGATGTACCACACAGATCTGAGTGGATGACTGGGGGAATACGGTACGGATGGTATCTGTAAATCCATTCAGATTGTCAGTACAGGTAATCAGTATATCCTGCACTCCACGAGCCTTCAAGTCGGTCAGGACACCCATCCAGAAAGAGGAACTTTCCGATTTGCCGACCCACATGCCAAGGACTTCCTTCAGGCCGCTCTGTTTCAGACCGACACAAAGATAGACGGTCTTGTTTATAATCTTGCCGTTATCCCGTACCTTGAAGACGATACCATCCATCCAGACTATCAGATAGACCGGATCCAGAGGACGGTTCTGCCATTCCTGCGCAGCCTGGCTTACCTTGTTTGTAATAATGGAAATAGCTGATGTAGAAAGCTCTATTTCATAAATCTCACGCATCTCCTCCTCTATATCGGAAACACTCATTCCTTTGGCATACAGGGAGATAACAAGCTTCTCTATAGAAAGTCCCCGGCTTTCATGCTTGGGGACTGCTATCGGTTCAAACTGCCCGTTGCGGTCACGCGGAATGGAGATGACAGACTCTCCATGTCCGGTCTGAATTTTCTTCGGATAACTGCCATTCCGGGAGTTGCCGGTGTTGTTCCCTGCCACGGAATTCTTCTCATACCCCAAATGGGCATCCATCTCACCTTCAAGCATCTTTTCCAATACCTGCGCATGCAACTGATTCAGAAACCTGCTCACATCCGCTTCTGTCTTGAACTGGCTAAGGAACTCCTTGCTTAATACCTCATCAGGCACTACTTGATTCTTTTCTTTCATAATCTTTTTCATTTGGTAAATGTATAAAATAAAAAATACGGAACTCGATTTTGAATCCCGTATTTTCCATTTACACAAAATATTTTATAGTGCCACGTAAATCATCTGCATATTCCTCAGCCGACATATTTCCGCCCCAATCGCCTTCGTAACAAGCAAAAGGATCTTCTGTTTCAATATCCTGTTCCTTTGTATACGTATTTCTGATGGAATTTGGCAGTTTTGCAATTAAATCTAGCTTTTCATCTACACTCAGTGAAGACAATACACTCATATACATATCTGTTATACTTATATTTCTAACTATAAATCCTCCTTTTTTACCTAAAAAATTATTTTTCCTGTGACAGATAAATACAGAATTGTTGAATATTTACAATATTCACTTTAGGAAAATCTATATCTTTCAGCACATCATAATGATGGTCGTTGGTAACAATGTAGTGCGCATTGGCCGAAATGGCACAATCCACAAACTTATTGTCATCAGGATCGACTGTAATCAGATTAAAGTGATAGAATGGAGTTATCAATTCAACAAACGGACTGTTCAATATGGTTTTCACCACATATTCCGCCGTTTCATTGTCGGTAAGTCTTTGCAGAATTTCTATATATTCCTCCAATATTTCATTGGATACACAGAGCTTGTTCTTTCCGTCCACAAAGGATTGCCACAAGACATGGTAACGACTCCTTTGAGGAATGCTTTGAATAAGACAATTCGTACCAAGAACCAGCTAGCCATTGACGTTATTTTAATGAATGGATATCCATTTCAGCTATTTCATCCAGCTTTTTCTGGTCAATAATTCCCTTATCCCAAAGTTCATCCAACTTTGTATTCATCCGTTTGGAATAATATTGAAAGAGCACCTCTTTCAATTCTTCCAGACCTTCCTGAGATTTATCGTAAGAAAACATTTCCAACAAATGCCTCTGTATGGGGTTGAATACTGTAGTTTCCATAATTATATCGGTTATAAATTCTATGCGAATATAGAATTTATAATGATAATATCCAAAATGTTTCTCATTAATTAACGCCTATGAAATATGACTCGATAAATCTTGCAACAATATCTCCCTTACATCCGATGTTCAAAATGTTGTAGAGTAAAATCTATTCCGGAGATCCTAATCGGATAATCTTTTTTATCATTTCAGATGGATTTTGAAGTAAATGCCACCAGAGAAGTATTTCCCGTTGTTCAGTTCGGCAATCAGGTTGATGTGGTCTTTCCAAAGCTGGTAGTGCGCCCCGATGTTCACTGTGCGGGCGTCATATTCGGCCATCAGATCCAGCCCGTTCAAAGCTTTCACCGCCAGGTTGTCTTCCGGCAATAGATTGAATTTGAAATTCACCCCCGCGGCAGGCCTTCTGTAATGAGGGAACCAGCAGGCACGGTAATCCACGTATGCAGCGTGAACACCCAGCGTCCCTACCCCAGTGAAACAGAAATGCTTGGTTGCCGCCAGATAATATCGTGTAAAATGATTGTTCTGCATACCG
>OIKW01000177.1_pt1 | contig 11990 bp, 13 predicted proteins | sample 1584381 | NCBI WGS metagenome assembly OIKW01 (sample SAMN02674600, study PRJEB24791) | human gut metagenome, SKBSTL024 | isolation source: stool | host: Homo sapiens | place: USA
GTACAACACGTTCATAATCCGAGTTCCGAAATAAGCGGAAATCCCGGAGAAGGCCGCGATCCATTCTCCAGGAATATCCGTTACGCGCAACAGCAAAAACACGATAAAGCCAGCAGCCGCCGAGGTAATGACCTCCACTAAGTACCTTATAAACTTAAACATTTTTTCCCCTTTCACATACGGCATTGCTGCTCCGGAACGGATAGAACGCTGGACGGTTCTTCGCAAGAGGCTGCACGGTATGCACCTCTCGGCGATCCCCTTTGGTCACCAGCTTGGAAACGGCCTCTACCTGGCCGCTGTCCGGATTGCGCACGAGAAGCGTTTCCCGGTAGTCGTTTTCCTGTTCCTGACCCTCGGTCGGATTTACATTTTCTTCTGTTGCCATAATACTGTCTTTTAGTTAATAATGTGTGATTTGTACTTCGACAGCGGCAAATATAGAGGCCCGGAAGACGATCCCGACGGATGGCACGTCAGGGCCGTTCTGGGCGTGAAGAAAGACGAAAATAGCCCGTAAAATAAAAAACGCAACAATTTAACTGAGATTCCAAATAGAATCGTTCAAACGATCCAATCTAAACAAGATACGAAAATCTGAAACCTGCTTTTCGATGCTTCTTGTGAAAACTGTAACTTTTGTGCCTTGCTGTGCTAACTATATTGTCATTTCAAACTTTAGAATAAAATTCGCGAATGGGCATATGGGCATTCAACCTAAATATATCAAGTCATTTTTGTGTTCATCGAGTTAAATTCGTATATTTGACAACCTATTTAATCAAAGCCGGTATGAAAATAGAGAAAATAAAAATTGAGAACTATAAGGTATATCGAAATACAGAGATTCGAAATTTATCCAATTTCTCTGTTTTCCTGGGGGCGAACGGTGCTGGGAAATCAACGCTCTTCGACGTATTCGGTTTTTTAAGCGATGCATTGAAGGCGAACGTAAAAACCGCACTTAACAAAAGAGGCGGCTACAGGGAAGTATATTCGCGTGACGGAGAGGGTCCTATACTTTTTGAAATAAAATTCCGTAACGATAAGATCGAAGGAGAAACACAGCCTCTAATTACTTATCGCTTGGAAATCGGATTTGAGAATGGATTGCCTATTATCACTACTGAAATCCTGAGTTATCGGCGCGGCGGATATGGACGTCCGTATCGTTTCCTTGATTTTCATCGGGGCGAGGGAACGGCCATTATTAATGAAGATGAGTATTCTTCTTCCTCATCATCCACTTTTCAGGACCGTCGGGAACAGCAAACCCTCGACTCTCCCGACATCTTGGCGATAAAGGGATTGGGCCAATTTCAGAAATTCAAAGCAATCAGCTCTTTTCGCAGATTGTTGGACGATTGGTATGTGTCGAATTTTCAGATACAGGAAGCCCGTAATGTAGAAGATGTCGGCTTCAGCGAACATCTTTCTACGAGCGGAAATAATCTGGCACAAGTCACCCGCTATATCTGGGAAAATCACCGGAACGTATTCAATACCATTTTGGAGAAATTCAGAAAACGTGTTCCAGGTGTCGAGAATGTCATTGCGGAAGAGACGCAGGATGGTCGTATTGTTCTTAAATTCAAGGATAATTCTTTCCAAGATCCTTTTGTCGCGCGTTTCGTATCCGATGGTACGATTAAAATGTTCGCTTATTTGGTATTGCTGAATGACCCTGTAAAACATCCTCTGTTGTGCGTGGAAGAACCTGAGAACTATCTGCATCCCGAACTGTTGCCCGAATTAGCGGAAGAATTCAGAGAATACGCCGACAAGGGCGGGCAGGTTTTCATCTCGACTCATTCGCCCGACTTCGTCAATGCCCTGCAACCCGATGAACTGTTCTGGCTTCAGAAAAGCAATGGCGCCACAACCATTCGGAAAGCATCCGAAGATGCGACCATCAAGGCCTTATATGCCAATGGCGATAAATTGGGATGGCTCTGGAGAGAAGGTTATTTGAAAGGAAGCGGACCGTACTAATCGAGGAAAGCATGGACCGTTTGGAATTTCTTGTCGAAGAAAGGTCGATGGCAGAAGTGTTGAAAGTGCTTTTGCCTCGGATATTACCGGCATCTAGGGTGTTGGATGAGAATTATTTCATCCGTCCACATGAGGGAAAATCGGATTTGAAACGTTCCATTCCCAAGAAACTGAAAGGATTCGCCCAACATAAAGAACAGACCACCGGTTTTATTATCATCCAGGATCAAGACAGTAATGACTGCCGACAACTGAAACAAGAACTCGTAGCGCTATGCAAGGCAAACCAGGCACCGAATATTAAGTTTCTCGTTCGTATCGTCTGTCATGAGTTGGAGGCTTGGTATTTAGGGGATATGAAGGCTATTCAGGCCGTGTTTCCCAGATTCAACCCTGCGAGACATCTCAAAAAATCTCTGTTTCGTTTGCCAGATACCTGCCAAAATCCCAAAACAAGGCTTAAGGATATTGTAGGCGACTATCAGCAAATTGCAACGGCACAAATGATTGCTCCTTACATCGACATTGAGCATAACCGTTCTGAAAGTTTCCGGCAATTCGTATCGGGAATACGAAAATTCATCACGGCAAAAAGGTAATGTAATTTTTAGCTATTTCTTTGCCAACAGATGTCGCAGTGCAGGATCTTCGGCGATGCGTCTGAGTTCCCGTTTTATGATTTGCGTGACGTCCTCCTTGATCTGCGTATAATTGCGTCGGATGATCTCCTCCATACGATCCACGCCGTCGGCATCGCGGAACGAGGATATTTCCGGGATCGGAACGTACGACGCCGTCTCTCCGGCGAGCTTCTCCCTGTCGATGACGATCTCGGCGTGGAAGATCTTCTGCTCGATGCGTTCGTCGAAGTTGTCCGCCACGGCACCCACGAACATACCTTGCGAGAGGTTGGAGATCTTCGAGGCGGGAATCAGGCTGTCGAGCTGCGTATTGGTCGAGGTGGTGAGGTTGTCGTTGCTCAGCGAGTTGGAGGTCCGCAGCTGCACGATCCTGCCGAAGCGCTCGCTCAACGTCTTGGCCGTATCTCCCAAAACCTGACCTGCGAAGATGTTGCCCACGGTATTCTCGATGACCTTGGCTTCCTCCTGGCCGTAGTCGCGTTCGAGCTGCGAGAAGTCCTGAAAGCTCAGGCATACGGCCACCTTGTTCGAGCGGGCCGTGGCGATCAGGTTGTCTAACCCCCGGAAATAGATCGTGGGCAGCTCGTCGATGATGATCGACGACTTGAGTTTTCCTTTCTTGTTGATGAGCCGCACGATACGCGAATTATAGAGGCCCAGCGCTGCCGAGTAGATGTTCTGCCGGTCGGGATTGTTGCCCACGCACAGAATCTTCGGATCTTCGGGGTTGTTGATGTCCAGCGTAAAGTCGTTGCCCGTCATCACCCAGTAGAGCTGCGGTGAAATCATCCTCGAAAGCGGGATTTTTGCCGACGCTATCTGACCCATGAGCTGCTCCGCAGCCCCTCCAAGCCACGCATCCATGAACGGCGAAAGGTAGTTCTCCAGCTCCGGATAAGAGGTCAGTATCGGAAATATATCCTCGTAACGGCGGTTCAGAAACTCGATAGCATGGGGAAACGTGCAAAACTTCCCGTTCTGATAGATTTTGAGATACCAGATAATACTGGCAAACAGAATGATAGGTGACTCCACGAAGAAGTCGCCCTGCTTTTGCACCCACGTTTTATTGAGGTTGAGCATTATTGTGTAGGCACTCTCATAGGCATCCGTAATATCTTCCATAAAATCCGGGTGAATGGGATTGCACCGATGAGAGCGTCGCGGGTCGTCGAAGTTGATCACATAGAACTTCGGCTTTACCTTGTAGCCGTCCGGGTGGTTCAGCAAATGGTTGTAGGCAATAGTAGATAGGTCGGGATACTTGAAATCGTAGATGTATTGACTAAAGCCCTTTTCAATCTGTTGCTTGATAAAATTGTTTACCACGGCATAGGACTTGCCGCTGCCCGGCGTACCCAACACGATGGACGCACGGAAGGGATTAACTACATTGATCCAACCGTTGTTCCAGCGTTTCCTGTAATAGAAACGTGTCGGCAGATTGACCGAATACTCGCTTTCGATAAGCCTCGTTTCCTGCATGAAACTCTCGTTCTCGTTGTTGAAAACATCCTCCATCAAATTGTGTTTCAACAGGCGGCTCATCCACAGACCACCCATCAACAGGCAGACATAGCCCGTTCCAATGGTAAGGACATACAGTCCCGTCACCGCTTCAAGCGGCAGCGGCAGGGGCAGCAACCACCAGTTCAGGAAAAACAGCACGAACCCGACGGCAAATGCTGTCCAGATTCTCCCCCAAGTGATTTTCTCACCCTTGACACCCTTCGTACCCAGACAGGACAAGGCAAGCAAAAGGACGGAAAACAGCTTCGTGTAGAGAATGGAATGGAACAGCCCCGCCGTGCGGTCGAAGTTCAGAAGGATTTTGTCCACCACGCCGATGTTCACGCCCCACAGCCGGATGGCTTCGTAGCAGAACCAGTACACGTTCATGACCACTAAAATGATACTCACGGCACGCAGAAAATCCATGATTTTCGCCAATGCCCTCAAATCGTCTTCTTGTTGTGACATACATTGATTTTTTAATTGTTGATACTCCGATTACAAACCCAAGCCCTTGCGCTTTTTCTTCTTTTTGCGCTTCATCGCCCGGATGAAAGCCTCTTCCTCGGCATCTACCGCCGGACCTTCGGGAGTGAGCAAGCCCATACCGCCCGATATATCTTCACTGTCGTAGGCGGTCTGCCCGTGTGCCTTGTCCGCAGCATCCACAGGGATGGATAGCGGTATCGGCGGTTGTCCGGCGTATGGCAGGGTGAAGTGTTCCTGCAAGGCATTCGCCGAAAGCTCCTTACCCATGCGCGAACCGTTCAGCACGCATCCCGTGCGGTGGTCGATGAAGGTAGCCCCGTAGATGCGCCCTTCCTCCGTGTAGCGCAGTACGGTGTCGATGCCCTTCTCTTTGAGTTGGGATACAAATTTGTCCTTGTCATAAGTGCCTTGCAGCACGGAAAGGACGGTGCGTTTCGTCATGTCTGCCAGTTTCCTATCCTTGATTTCCGATTTGGAACGGACAAACTTCTTCTGTACGGCTTCATAGCCTGCGGACTTCCCGAAAAGCGAGGATTTGAACGGGTTGCCCACCTTGTTACCCTTGTCGTCCGTGACGGAATAGACCAGCCCGTGATACTCCCGTCCGCGCACGTTGCCCCTCGCTTCCTCCACCGTCATATTATATAAGGAAAGGAGCGCACGGTATTCGCCCATCGTCTGGAAACGGTACTGCCCATTCAGAGCCTTCACGGTGTTGCCTACCTGCTTCTTCACATCACCTGCCGATGCGGCCACCTTGCGCAACGGATTATCCAATCTCTGATTTTTACGTTCTGCCGGATGCAATCCGTACTTCTGTTCCAGTTCCCTGCGGATACGGTCGCTGCGGCGGTAGAGAAAATCCCGGTTGAGCCTTTTCCCGTTCTCGTCCACGTTGACCGTCACGATGTGCAGGTGGTGGCGGTCGATGTCCTCGTGCTTGAATACAAGATAAGGCTGGTTTCCGAAACCGAGTTTTTCCAGATACTCGCGGGCGATATTCTGCAACTCAATATCGGTCAGCACATCCTCCGGGTGCGGGTTGAGAGAGATATGCACCACCGGCTTCTCGATCTTCATCTGCGGTGGCAGGAAGGTGAGAAAACCCTCCATCGCCTTGCCTATGTCCACCGTTCCCGAACCGTCATTGTAGATGCGGTTGGTGGTGAGAAGCCGCCCCTGCGCCTCGTTAATCTTCTCCCCGTTGTAGGCAATCGCGCCGTACAACGAACTTCCTACACTGATTTTTGCGACCATTTTGCCTCCATTTCCCTTGAAAGTTCCACAATCCGGCGGCTCAGTTTCACGAGTTCGACGGTGTGTTGCTCTAATTTGTAGAGCAACGCCATCGCCTTTTTCTCTGAAAAATGCAGCCTCAGTTCCTTCACGACTTGGTTGTAATTCGTACCCACGGCACGGAATTGTGCATGAAAATCCGACAGTTTGGTGTAATAGTCCACCAACGTCTTGTCCACCTTCAGCACCTTGAACGGTTGCCCGAAGAAGTGCGCTTTGAGGAAAACAGACCGTGCATAGACACCCGATTTTCCGAACATGGCGAGGAAACGGTTGTGTTCCTCCTCGTTGAAACGGACGGTGTACCGGTACACCGCCGGATCAAGTTTGGGATTTCTCCCTGATTTGCTTTTCCTTTTCTCTTTCATATTACTTTGGATTTAGCGGATTGACGGCATAAGCCGCCGCTTCGGATTACAGCACCGCAGTTCTGAAAGGCTTCCCGACTTCGGAGGGAAAGCCCGCCCCCTGCAAGGGCAAGTGCTTTTCGTGGCTGCTCAAAATATTTTGAGCGGCTGAAAAGACATCTTGCTATGTTCAGGTGAACATAAAAATCCGTCAGGGGACGGATTGGGAAAATACCTTTCAGGACTCCGGGCCGCGCGTCATCGGCGAACCCTGCTGTCCGGGTGCAAAGTTACGCCCTTAAAGCGGTATCGGACAGATGCTTGACCCGGTCAATGACTGCCAACCGGCGCAACGTGCCGCCACTTGCCGGAGAAGTGATACAGGTTCCAAAATATACTTGTTTATTTGCAGCATGATTCAAGAAACGAACGATTTGAAGATATGATAAACGGAACATTCAAATACCCGGAAATCCGCTTCTTCGGATACTTGCCGAAACGGATACCCGAACCGTCGGAAACCCGGTTCTCCGACAATTCGGTGACGTATGGATTCAATGACTTCATGACGCAATGTCGTCAATCACCATTTGTCCGACGCACCGCTTCACCACAGAACCGGATACGCGACGACCCGCCTGCGTGTGTAGTCACGGAAGCGGATGGTGCGACAGCCAAATCCGTATGGAAACAGAAAAACAAATCATCAACAATTAAAATAAATGGAACTATGAGTAAGGAAATCTTCGTTGCATTCGCAACACAGAAAGGTGGCATCGGCAAATCCACTGTCACGGCACTTGCCGCCAGCTACCTGCACAACGTGAAAGGCTACAATGTCGCCGTCGTGGACTGCGACGACCCGCAGCACAGCATCCACGGGCTGCGCGAACACGAAATGGGGCTTATCGACAGCAGCACCTACTTCAAGGCTCTCGCTTGCGACCATTTCCGCCGGATCAAAAAGAACGCCTACACCATCGTCAAAAGCAATGCGGTGAACGCCCTCGACGATGCCGAGAGGATGATTGCCACTGAGGACGTGAAACCCGACGTGGTGTTCTTCGACATGCCCGGCACACTCCGAAGCAACGGCGTGATAAAGACGCTCTCGCAGATGGACTACATTTTCACTCCGCTGAGTGCCGACCGCTTTGTCGTGGAGAGTACCCTGAAATTCGTCACGATGTTCCGCGACAGGCTGATGACTACCGGACAGGCGAAAACAAAGGGGCTGCATCTGTTCTGGACGATGGTGGACGGCAGGGAGAGGAACGACTTGTACGGCATCTACGAGGAAGTGATAGCCGAAATGGGCTTTCCGGTACTTTCCACCCGCTTGCCCGACAGCAAGAAGTTCCGCCGTGACCTTTCGGAAGAGCGCAAGAGCGTTTTCCGCTCCACCATCTTCCCGATGGACACGGCACTGCTGAAAGGGAGTGGCATCCGGGAGTTTTCCGAAGAGATAAGCGACATCATCAGACCGCAGTGAGCATGGGCAGCAGGAAAGTGAACACGGAAGGCATCGACGAGGAACTGCTGTTAGCCTCCATCGGGCGGCGCACACAGGACGGGACACTGCGCCCCGCACAGGAAGTACCCGCAGCTGCACCGACCGAAGAGGACACCGCCGCACCGGAACCATCTCCTGTGCAACCCGTAACACGGGAAAAAGCGCAGAGGGAAAGTGGACGCCGGAAAAGGCAGGACGAGGACTACAACGAGCTATTCCTGCGCCGCAACGAGATAAAGACCCGCCAATGTGTCTATATCAGCCGTGACGTCCACGGCAAGATCCTCAGAATCGTGAACGACATCGCCGGAGGGGAAATCTCAGTAGGCGGATATGTGGATACCGTGCTGCGCCAGCATCTGGAACAGCACAAGGAGAGAATCAACGAACTGTACAAGAAACAACGTGAAGATCTGATTTGAAAATGGAAAAAGAAATGACACCGAATGAAAAAAGACCACAGCAAGACTGCGGAGGTATGTTTACCCAAGTGCAGGCGAGTGTGGAAATACTGTCGCCTGTCCCGGTAAGCGGCAAATGCAGTGAGAAGGACTATGAACGCCTGTTCATCCGCGACCCGGAAGTAAAGGCACGTGAGGGGAAGATGGCGTATGTGCGCCCGGAGTACCACGAGCGTATCATGCGTATCACCCGTGTAATCGGGCATGACCGGCTTACGCTGTCCGCTTACATCGACCATGTGCTGACGCACCACTTCAACCAGTGCGAAGATGCGATAAAGAGCCTTTATGCCCGAAATTACAATTCAGTATTCTAACCAAAAACGGAAGGATATGAATTACACAATCAGCATGACAGACATTCTGCTGGCGGTATCGGTCGGCTGCAACCTCTGGTTCCTGTTCCTGCTCCTTTACGAGCGCATCATGGACACGCGGATTGTCCGCTTCTTCAAGGGCATTGCCGGATTATGGCGGTCACTGGACGGGAATGAGGCTAAACGCATAGCGGCACACGAGGAAGTCCCTGCGGAAAAGGCGGACATCATCGGCAAGAGCCGTTTCAGGATGGCATCCACCCGGACAACCGCTGCCATACCGACGCAAGAAGCCGCCACTATTGAAAAAGGCATTGAGCTGTCGGAGGAAGAGGCTACTTTTGACGACGGAAAAACGGGAAACGCATCCCGCCCGGCACAAGTCCCGGAGGAAAAACTCGATGAGACCTTCACGAGCATACCGCCGGAGGAACTGGGATACGGGGACGACGAACCGGAAGAGGACGCCTCGGACACGCCACGGGCTTCGGGCAGCAGCTTTGACGAGATTGACGACGCCTGCAAGACCGCCAAAAACCCGGACGCGACACAGGCGGAACGTGAAAAGGCGGCTAAGGTGTTCACCGACATGGAGGGCACGGAGTTGTACGAGAAAATGATGGAAGGCTCTTCGGAGATAGGCATCCGCATCAAGGGGCTTATCGAGATTCGGCTGAAGAAATCTGAAAAGGAGTTCGTCGTGCCGGACAACATCGAGGAGTTCGACATTCGCAACTATGTATGACAACAATAAAAGAAATGAACATGAAAGAATGACATCAACCCACGCGGCGAGGAAACGCAAGGCGCATCCCCATCCGCAACGGACACGCCCACGTCCGTGGAAACAAACGGGCATCCACTAAAACCAAAGTAAAGAAACAAAGTATCAACCGCCCGACAAAGGACCATCCACCCTTTTGACGGCAAAAAACAAGAACAGTTTATGAACAAGAACATCTTGAAAAACAGAAAAGCAATCCTCTCCGCGGCACTTGTCATCGCCGCAACCGCCTCCGCTTTCGCGCAGGGAAACGGCATCGCGGGCATCAACGAAGCCACCTCTATGGTGAGTTCTTATTTCGACCCCGGAACTAAACTGATATACGCCATCGGTGCAGTCGTCGGGCTTATCGGGGGCGTAAAAGTGTACGGCAAGTTTTCATCGGGCGACCCCGACACCAGCAAGACAGCCGCCTCGTGGTTCGGCGCGTGCATCTTCCTGATTGTTGCCGCCACCATCCTGCGCTCATTCTTCCTTTAATAAATAATGTATGGCTGAATACCCAATCAACAAGGGTATCGGCCGTCCGGTAGAGTTCAAGGGCTTGAAGGCACAGTACCTCTTCATCTTCTGCGGAGGTCTGCTGGCTCTCTTCGTCCTGTTCGTCATCCTCTACATGGTCGGTATCGACCAGTGGATATGTATCGGCTTCGGCGCGGCATCGTCCTCCCTCCTTGTATGGCAGACCTTCGCGCTGAACGCCCGGTACGGTGAACACGGGCTGATGAAATTAGGAGCGGCACGGAGCCATCCCCGATACCTTATCAACCGGCGGCGGATAACCCGTCTGTTCAAACGACAACGAAAGGAAGAAAGACAATGAGGAATACATCGAAAATGACAACACTGGAAAACAGGTTCCCACTTTTAGCGGTGGAGCATGGCTGCATCATCTCAAAGGACGCCGACATCACGGTGGCTTTCGAGGTGGAACTACCGGAACTTTACACCGTGACGGGTGCGGAGTACGAGGCGATACACAGTTGCTGGTGCAAGGCTATCAAGGTGCTGCCGGACTACTCCGTCGTCCACAAACAGGACTGGTTCATCAAGGAACGCTACAAACCGGAGCTTCAGAAGGACGACATGAGCTTTTTAAGCCGCTCTTTCGAGCGTCACTTCAACGAGCGTCCGTACCTGAAACACACCTGCTACCTCTACCTGACCAAGACAACAAAGGAGCGTAACCGGATGCAGAGCAATTTCAGCACGCTGTGCCGGGGACATATCATCCCGAAGGAGCTGGACAGGGAAACCACGACCAAGTTCTTGGAAGCCTGCGAACAGTTCGAGCGCATCATGAACGACAGCGGGCTTGTCAGGCTGCGCCGCCTCTCCACCGATGAGATTGTGGGTACTGAGGGAAAGACGGGACTTATTGAACGCTACTTCTCGCTCATGCCGGAAGGTGACACCACCTTGCAGGACATCGAGCTTTCGGCAAGGGAGATGCGCATCGGCGACAACCGCCTGTGTCTGCACACCCTCTCCGACGCGGAAGACCTGCCGGGCAAGGTGGCTACCGACACCCGTTACGAGAAGCTCTCCACCGACCGGAGTGACTGCCGACTGTCATTCGCCTCCCCGGTGGGGCTTCTGCTCTCCTGCAACCATATCTACAACCAGTATGTGCTGATAGACAACAGTGAGGAAACCTTGCAGAAGTTCGAGAAGTCCGCCCGTAACATGCAGTCGCTATCTCGCTATTCAAGGAGCAACAGCATCAACCGCGAGTGGATAGACCAATACCTGAACGAAGCCCATTCCTACGGACTGACCTCGGTACGGGCACACTTCAACGTCATGGCGTGGAGCGACGATGCGGAGGAACTGAAGCATATCAAGAACGACGTGGGCAGCCAGTTGGCAAGCATGGAATGCGTGCCGCGCCACAACACCATCGACTGCCCGACACTCTACTGGGCGGCGATACCCGGCAATGCGGCGGACTTCCCGGCGGAAGAGAGTTTCCACACCTTCATCGAACAGGCGGTGTGCCTGTTCACAGAGGAAACCAACTACCGCAGCTCGCTCTCGCCCTTCGGCATCAAGATGGTGGACAGGCTCACGGGAAAACCGCTGCACCTTGACATCTCCGACCTGCCCATGAAGCGAGGTATCACGACCAACCGCAACAAGTTCGTGCTGGGTCCTTCGGGCAGCGGCAAGTCTTTCTTCATGAACCACCTCGTGCGCCAATATTATGAGCAAGGCGCACATGTGGTATTGGTGGACACGGGAAACTCCTATCAGGGCTTGTGCGGCATGATCCGACGCAAGACAGGCGGAGCGGACGGTGTGTATTTCACCTACACGGAAGATAAGCCCATCAGCTTCAACCCGTTCTACACCGACGATTACATCTTCGACGTGGAGAAGAAGGACAGCATCAAGACCCTGTTGCTGACGCTCTGGAAGTCGGAGGACGACAAGGTGACAAAGACGGAGAGCGGCGAGCTGGGCAGTGCCGTGAGTGCCTATATTGAGCGCATCCAATCCGACCGTAGCATCGTGCCGTCGTTCAACACCTTCTACGAGTATATGCGTGACGACTACCGCAAGGAACTGGCACAGCGTGACATCAAGGTGGAGAAGTCCGACTTCAACATCGACAACATGCTCACCACCATGCGGCAGT
>OIKW01000203.1_pt1 | contig 9396 bp, 8 predicted proteins | sample 1584381 | NCBI WGS metagenome assembly OIKW01 (sample SAMN02674600, study PRJEB24791) | human gut metagenome, SKBSTL024 | isolation source: stool | host: Homo sapiens | place: USA
GGGGGGGTGTACCCCCGCTGCCGTACTGTTTCACGGCTACGGACGACTCGGCCTGGCCCCATTTGCCGAATTCGGGGTGGATAAGCGTGAAGGAGATCTTACCTTCGCGCAGGTTCGTACCGGCGGGCAGCTCGGAAACCGTAACGGAGATCGTTCCGTTGCCTTTGCCGCTCATCGGGGAAATGGTAGCCCAATCCAGGTTACTTGCAGTAACCGTCCATTCGCAGTTCGCCGTGATGGCAACGGTCTGCGTCGTCGCCGTCTCATCGGTGAAATCAAGCGCCGTCGGATCCGCCGTCAACTTCGGCGTCAGCGACTTGTCATCGTCGTCGGAGCATCCCGTAAATGCCGTGGCAGCCACAAGGAAAAATGCACCGAAGACCAACCTAAAAAGATGTTTACTCATAAAAATAGTTTTAATTAGGTGATTATAAACTAATATCCGTTTGCAAAAATAACTTACGATTCTTCCGTTTTTTAAAGGGGAAACTATTACAAAGATAACTTTTATTTCAAAAATACAAAAGGATTTCGGCATATATTTACTGTTAAGGTTCCGTTACATAGCAAAAAAACGTTCCATGCTGCCTCGGAAAGGACAACCCGTGCGGCATACAGCCTCGCAAGCACCCAAATCAAGGCATCGGCGGAGGCTTCCGTCCGGAACCGCCCCCCTGGCGCACCTTCGGCCAGGCAAAAAAAATTCCGCCCCGGAAACCGGGACGGGCGAAGTTTCAAGGCTGGTTGGCGGATTGCATCGGCAGGAGTCATAAACCGGCATCGTTTCCGATGCTGCAAAATTACCCTACGGCTATTTCATCGTTGCGACAGTCCCGTTACAATCCCAGGAATATGGCATTGCACGCACGTTGCAGCAGCCGGCAAAGCCGCTCGGCCACACCACCCGGCCACAAAAGCAGCCTGCCCGGACTGTAAACGTCCGGGCAGGCCATGCCGAATAACGGGTTCGGCAACGATTGCAATACGGCGGCGGCCTGCCTCACACAGCGGCCGCGCAGGGATCATACCCTATTCCCACTCGATGGTTGCAGGCGGTTTCGAGGAGATGTCGTAGACGACGCGGTTGACCCCTTTGACTTTATTGATGATGTCGTTCGACACATTGGCAAGGAACTCATAGGGCAGGTGCACCCAGTCGGCGGTCATGCCGTCGGTCGAGGTCACGGCACGCAGTGCGACGCAGCTCTCGTAGGTTCGCTCGTCGCCCATCACGCCGACGCTCTTCACCGGGAGCAGAATAGCCCCCGCCTGCCATACCTTGTCGTAAAGTCCGGCATCGCGCAGGGCGTCGATGTAGATTTTGTCCACGTCCTGCAGGATCGCGACCTTTTCGGGCGTGATGTCGCCCAGGATACGGATCGCAAGGCCGGGCCCCGGGAAGGGATGGCGCCCGATGAGCTGCTCGGAGATCCCGAGCGACCGACCGACACGGCGCACCTCGTCCTTGAAGAGCAGGCGCAGCGGTTCGACGATCCCGAGGTGCATCTTTTCGGGCAGCCCGCCGACGTTGTGGTGCGACTTGATCGTCGCCGAGGGGCCGTTGACCGACACCGACTCGATCACGTCGGGATAGATTGTCCCCTGTGCCAGCCAGCGCACGTCCTCGATCCGGATCGCCTCCTCGTTGAATACCTCGACGAAATCGCGGCCGATGATCTTGCGCTTGGTCTCGGGATCGCTCACGCCAGCCAGATCGCCCAGGAACTTGTCGCCGGCCTTCACGCCCTTGACGTTCAGGCCCATGTTCTTATACGACTCGAGCACGTCCTCGAATTCGTTCTTGCGCAGCAGGCCCGAATCCACGAAGATGCAGTAGAGGTTCTTGCCGATGGCCCTGTGCAGCAGCACGGCGGCCACCGACGAGTCTACGCCGCCCGAAAGCCCGAGCACGACCTTGTCGTCGCCCAGTTTCTCCTGCAACTCGCGCACGGTGGCCTCCACGAAACTCTCCGACGTCCACTCCTGCCTGCAGCCGCAGATACCCGCGACGAAATTCTTCAGCAGGTGCGTGCCGTCGGTCGAATGGTAGACCTCGGGGTGGAACTGGATGCCCCACGTCTGCTCGCCCTCGATGCGGAACGCAGCCACGCGCACGTCCTCGGTGCTGGCCACAATCTTATAGTTCGCGGGCACCGACGTGATCGTATCGCCGTGCGACATCCACACCTGCGTGGTCGCAGGCAGGCCGCGCATCAGCGGGTCACCGGCATCGCCCACCGTAAGCACCGCACGGCCGTACTCGCGGCTGGGCGCAGGCTGCACCTCACCGCCGAAGGCCGATGCGAGGAACTGCGCGCCGTAGCAGACACCCAGCAGGGGCAGTTTGCCCTTGATGGCCGAAAGGTCGGGGGCAGGGGCATGCTCGTCCCTCACGGAAAAGGGACTGCCCGAGAGAATCACACCCCGCACCGAAGCATCCGGCACCGGAATCTTGTTGAAGGGGTGGATCTCGCAATAGACATTCAGTTCGCGTACGCGCCGCGCGATGAGCTGCGTATACTGCGACCCGAAGTCGAGAATCAGGATTTTTTCCATAATATAATGTAAGTCCGACGAATCGGGGTTCATCAATTTCGGAAGATTTACAAGCCATGAAACTCGCCGGACTCACTCTACGGCGTCTCCGACGCCGGTTTCAGGCCTAAAATTCCTCCGGGCCTTCCTCGCTGCCAAGGAAGACCTCGAATCCTTATTATTTTCTTTTTACCGGACGGTTGTAACTTCCCGAAAGGCGCATCTCCGCGGCGAAAGCCTCGTTCCCGACTTCGCGGATGCGTGCTATGCAACCGCGACGGTCTGAGCGAAAAACGACCTGGAAAACCCCGGCGATGAAATTATTGAACTTTCCGCAGGCATCCAGCGGCACCAGCGTGCATTCGGCGCAACTCTGCCAGCCGTTCTCCCGGCAGCAGAAACGAACCTTGCACCACACGGCCTTTTCGTTATCGCGGCACCCCGGACAACTCCCTTTCCGGAATTTCCGGCATGAACCGCAAAAAAGCCCGCAGGCCGCAATCCCGGGATCGGAACTATTCACCGCGGGAATAATTGGGCGTTTCACTCGTGATGGTCACGTCGTGCGGGTGGTTCTCCGTAACGCCGTTCGAGGTGATGCGGATGAACTGCGCACGCTGCAAAGCCGCGATGTCCCTGGCACCGCAATAACCCATGCCCGAACGGATGCCGCCGATAAGCTGGAAGACAGCCTCGCTCAACGTACCCTTGAAGGGTACGCGCGCCACGATCCCTTCGGGAACGAGCTTGTTGATATTGCCCTCGCAGCCCTTCTGGAAATAGCGGTCGGCGGAACCCGCCTTCATGGCGTCGATCGAGCCCATGCCGCGGTAGGTCTTGAACTTACGGCCGTTGTAGATGATCGTCTCGCCGGGAGACTCCTCCGTGCCGGCGAACATCGAGCCGATCATCACGCAGTCGCCGCCCGCAGCCAGCGCCTTGACGATGTCGCCCGAATAACGCAGGCCGCCGTCGGCGATAACCGGAACACCCGTATCTTTGGCGGCCGACGCCGCGGCATAGATGGCCGACAGCTGGGGAACGCCCACGCCCGCGATCACGCGGGTGGTGCAGATCGAGCCGGGGCCGATACCGACTTTGATGCCGTCGGCGCCGTTCTCGATCAGGAACCGTGCGGCTCCTGCCGTGGCGATATTTCCGACCACCACGTCGAGCGACGGATAGGCGGCCTTGATCTCCTTGAGCTTATTGACGATATTCATCGAATGCCCGTGCGCGGAGTCGAGCACCACGGCATCCACATCCTCCTCGACGAGCGCCTTCACACGATCCAGCGCATCGGGCGTGATGCCCACGCCGGCTGCGACGCGCAGACGGCCTTTGGCATCCTTGCAGGCGTTGGGATGATCCTGCACCTTCGTGATATCCTTATAAGTAATAAGCCCCACCAGATGGCCTTCGTCGTCGACCACGGGGAGCTTTTCGATCTTGCAGTTGAGCAACACCTCCGAGGCGTTGGACAATTCGGAGCTATGCGTCGTGATGAGGCGGTCGCCGGGGGTCATCACCTCCTCGATACGGCGCGACATGTCGCGCTGGAACCGCAGGTCGCGGTTGGTGACGATACCGATCAGCTTCCGATCCGCATCCACGACCGGAATACCCCCGATCTTGTTCTCTTTCATCAGGTTGAGCGCATCGCCGACCGTATGGTCTTTCGAGATGGTCACCGGGTCGTAAATCATGCCGTTCTCGGCCCGTTTCACCCGGCGCACGTGGGCGGCCTGCTCGGCGATGGACATGTTCTTGTGGATCACGCCGATCCCGCCTTCACGAGCCAGCGCAATAGCCATCGGCGCTTCGGTAACGGTGTCCATGGCAGCGGACACAATGGGGATGTTAAGTTTGATATTTCGCGAGAAACGGGTCTGGACACTGACCTCTCGCGGCAACACTTCCGAATAGGCGGGTATAAGCAGCACATCGTCGAACGTAAGTCCTTCGGGCTGAACCCTTTCATTGATAAAAGACATAATGAACGTGGATTTTTGTTGCTCGCAAATGTAGTGATAATTTTCGAAACGGCCTAATATCCGGGGCAACGCGACGATTTTTTTTATCAACAATTTATCAAAGCCGCCGGGTGCGGGCAAAATCCGGAGCCCCCGGGACAACGCCCGGCAAGCCCCGCGACGGGTAAATACACACGCCTGCGTCCGGGACAGCCTCCGGCGCCCCGTCCCGGGAAGCCGCCCGCGCAGTCCCGTACAAGCCAGAGGGAACACCCAGCGCCCGGAATCCCCGGACAGCAATCGGGGGCATCCTCCCGCCGCCGACTTCCCGGACAGGAAAAATCCCCGGCCTCAGGGTCGGGGATCGAAATTATTCCGTCACGGCGGCCTGCGCACCCGGCGGGGTCAGTACTGCTCCTGCCCGTTGGGGAAATCGCACGACTTGACGTCCGTGATATACTGCGACACGGCGTCCGACATAACAGTATACAGGTCGGCATAGCGGCGCAGGAAGCGCGGCGAGAAACCCTTGTTGATGCCCAGCATGTCGTGGATCACCAACACCTGCCCGTCGCAGCCGTTACCGGCCCCGATACCGATGGTCGGCGCGGAGATTTCGGAGGTGACGCGGGCGGCCAGCGCCGCAGGAATCTTTTCGAGCACGATGCCGAAGCACCCCGCATCGCTCAGCAGGTGGGCGTCGCGGACGAGTTTCGCTGCCTCGGCCTCCTCCTTGGCACGCACGCTGTACGTCCCGAATTTATGGATCGACTGCGGCGTCAGCCCCAGGTGCCCCATGACGGGTATTCCGGCCGAAAGGATGCGGTTGACCGATTCGAGGATCTCTTCGCCGCCCTCGATCTTCACGGCATCTGCCTCGGTCTCCTTCATGATGCGGATGGCCGAGTCGAGCGCCACCTTCGAATTGCCCTGGTAGGTTCCGAACGGCAGGTCGACGACAACCAGCGCACGGCTGACGGCACGCACGACCGAACGCGCATGGTAAATCATCATATCGAGGGTAATGGGAAGCGTGGTTTCGTAACCGGCCATCACGTTGGCCGCCGAGTCGCCCACGAGGATCACGTCGATACCCGCGGCGTCGACGATCCTGGCCATCGAATAATCGTACGAGGTCAGCATGGCGATCTTCTCGCCGCGCTGCTTCATCTCCGTCAGACGGTAGGTGGTCACTGCCCTGACAGTACTTTCTACAGACATAGTTTACTACGAACCCGATGGATTATTCAACATTTCATTCGTTCGCAAGGTTCCGGTATGGAATCCATCGGATTCGTATTACGGCGCAAAAACGCCAATTCCATATCGACAATCCTTCCAAACCTCCCTTTGAAAAGGGAGACTTATCAACACCTGTAAACCGGGGTGATAGCGCAAGCCGGGTGCAAAGCCAAATTTATCTGTTTTGCCGGGGCGCAGCTAAACCGAGGTTCAGCGCGGCAAAGTTAACGCTTCGGCCGGATTTGGCAAAAAAAATCCCACAAAACGACACCGCCCGAAACCGAAACGTTGATCGAATGCTTCGTCCCGGCCTGCGGAATCTCGATCGCGCCGTGGCACATGTCCACGGCCTGCTGCCCCACGCCCATCACCTCATTGCCGAACACGAGCGCATATTTCACGCCCGGCTCCGCCCGGAAATCGCCGAGCATCACGGCTCCTTCGACCTGCTCGACGGCATAGACCCGGTAGCCTTCGGCGCGCAGGCGGGCAATGCACTCCTCCGTCGTCTTGTGATAAGTCCACGGCACGGTCAGTTCGGCACCGAGCGCCGTCTTGTGGATGTCGCGGTTGGGCGGCGTCGCGGTGATGCCGCAGAGGGCGATGCGTTCCACGGCGAAAGCATCCCCCGTGCGGAAGAAAGCCCCTACGTTCTGCAACGAACGGACGTTGTCGAGCACCACCGCGACGGGCATTTTCTCCATCGCGGCGAACTCCCCGGCCGAGGGCCGGTTCAGCTCTTCGTTGGTGATTTTACGCATAACGTATGCAAATGAGTGATTTCGGGGTCAAAAGTAGTCAAATAATAAATATTTTACCTATTTTTGGGGTCTCAATTCAAAAGAATTATGTCACTCAAAAAAGTCTTGATGCTATCGTTCGCCGCCCTTGCCGCGGGAGGAAGCCTCAGCGCGCAGAATCTGATCGTCGGCGCCGACTTCGCGACCCGCTTCGACAACCGGGAATACGCCAACAACGATTTCAACGAATCGCAGACGCTCTTCAGCGCCCGCTTCACACCCCGCATCGGCGTGGAATGGATGGAGAAAAACCGGCTGATCTTCGGCGTAGACCTCCTGCAGAACTTCGGGCAGCACAACGGCGCCCGCGAACCGTTCCTGAGCGACGTGAAACCGCTGATATATTACCAGTTCAACAGCAAGAACGTACAGGCCAACGCCGGTATCTTCGACCGCAAGGAGCTGCTGGGCGATTATTCGAGGGCGTTCTTCAGCGACTCGACGGCGTTCTACCACAACCGCCTGTCGGGTTTCCTCGGGCATTATAAATCCACCGAGCGCGAGAATACCTATGTAGAAATGGCGATCGACTGGGAAGGCATGTATTCCGAGCAGTCGCGCGAAATGTTCCGCATCATCTCGGCGGGACGCTACACGCTCGAGCGGGGCTTCTACTTCGGTTATGCCTTCTCGATGTTCCATTTCGCAGGTTCGAAGCTCAACGAGAACGTCACGGACAACCTGCTGGTAAACCCCTATGCGGGCTGGGGATTCAACGCCTTCTTCGACTTCGACATCAAGGCCGGGTTCCTCTTCGCCCCGCAGCGCGGCCGCAGCGTAGACCACAACTGGAAAAAACCGTGCGGTGCACAGATCGACTTCGTGCTGACCAAGTGGGGCGTGAAACTCGAGAACAACCTCTATCTGGGCGAAAACCTGCAACCCCTGCGCAACATCGCGGTCGGCGAAGACATCCCCATTACCTACGGACAGGACGGACTGTACGCCGGCGAACCGTTCTATGCCACGACGGAGCACATCTACAACCGCACGTGGGTCGGCTACGACCGCCGATTCTTCAAGGGCACGCTGGCCGTCGAGGCGGGCATGGTGTTCCACTACGACGGCACGGGCATGGGCACCCAGCAGGTCGTGAAGCTCTCGGTGGACATCCAGAAGCTGTTCAACATCGGCCCCAAGGCAAAGAAATAAAGCATACAACAAGCGAAACATACACATATGGCAAGCGAAACAAACGAAACACGGGAGAAGTCGCTGAACTTCCTCGAAGAGATCATCGAAGAGTCGATCGCCAAGGGCGAAACGCGCGTCCAGACCCGTTTCCCGCCCGAACCGAACGGCTACCTGCATATCGGACACGCCAAGAGCATCTGCATCAACTTCGGGCTGGCGAAAAAATACGGTGGCAAGTGCAACCTCCGTTTCGACGATACGAACCCCGTCAAGGAGGATGTAGAGTATGTCGATTCGATCAAGCGCGACATCCAGTGGCTCGGGTTCGACTGGGCCGGATTGTGTTTTATGAACTCTTTCATCGCTTGTTTAATTTATGGCAATCATATCTCTCGAAGTTTCTCTTCGGATTTTCGAATCCGACGGTCGTACCGTTAGCGGCCTATGATTACACGGGGCACGTCCGCATAGGAAATCAAGCCGTACATCGGTCGTCGAACCCGAAAAATCCGGATGTCGAAACCCCGAAGATGCGATCACCCGATTTATCACTACTTACCCATCAGAACCTCGTCGATAATTCGCTTCAGGTCGCTCTTCGGGCGACCGCCGGTCATCATCTGCGGCATCCCGCTCAGCGGGATGAACAGCAGGGTAGGCACCGACCGTACGCCGAACACCGCAGCGAGTTCCTGTTCCTGATCGATATCGACCTTATAAAAATCGATCCGGTCCTTATACTGGTAATCGGCCGCCAGCTCGTTGAGCACAGGGGCCAATGCCTTGCAGGGACCGCACCAGGTCGCGAAAAAATCGATCACGGCGGGACGCTCGCCCAGGAATTTCCATTCGCCCTTCGATTTTTCGATATCGGCGACCTTGGTCGTGAACTCCTGCTTATTCAGTTGTTTTACAGTTTCCATAGTATTGCTTGTTTAATGTTTTATAACCCAGCGCAAACATAGTGCCGCAAGCGATAAAAAAAGAGCGTCCGGCTTATGGCCGGACGCTCCGATAGAATATCTCGAACGACTAACGCACCTTACGGATGATTTCCGCACCGTGATTGATAGCCTTCTCGTTTTCAGGCAGCATCTTCCAAGCACGCTCCGGCAGGGATTTTTTCAGTCCCACCATTACGTTCTCCATCTTAACGACGGGGCATACTTTCAGATAACCGCCCAGGATCATCGTATTGAACAACTTGGACTGTCCCAAACGAGCCGACTCGGCCGTAGCGTCGATCGTATAGATGCTGATATCCGTACGGCTCGGGTGACGCGTGATACCATTGGTGTCATAGATCAGCGTACCGCCCGGACGAACCATCGATTCGAACTTGTCCATCGACTGCTGGTTCAGGATAATAGCCGTATCGAACTCATGAGCGATCGGCGACGAAATGGGTTTGTCCGAAAGGATAACCGTCACGTTGGCCGTACCGCCACGCATTTCAGGACCGTAAGAGGGCATCCAGGTAACTTCGAAATCCTGCATTACGCCCGAGTAAGCCAAAATCTTACCCATCGAGAGGACACCCTGTCCACCGAAGCCTGCAATAATTAAAGTCTCTTTCATATTCTTTGTCCTCTTACTTCTTGGTTAAGTCCTTGATATCGCCCAGTTGATAGAAGGGCAGCATGTTCTCTTCGAGCCACTTGTTCGAAGCCACCGGAGAGAGTTTCCAACCGCTGTTGCAGGTCGAAACGACC
>OIKW01000206.1_pt1 | contig 9137 bp, 8 predicted proteins | sample 1584381 | NCBI WGS metagenome assembly OIKW01 (sample SAMN02674600, study PRJEB24791) | human gut metagenome, SKBSTL024 | isolation source: stool | host: Homo sapiens | place: USA
GCTCTATCGCCCCTCATTTCTATTTTATCTTGTTTGTACCCCTTGTACACCGATGCTTACTTTCTGCCATGTTCCAAAGGTTCCTTTTTCATAGAGAGTACCGGAAACGCTGATACTTTTTATGCCAGTTCTCGTTTGAGCATCAACCTGATAGTAGGTCTGGTAGATTGAACCGTTAACTGTGCTGTTTCCAATATACCGACCAGACTGCCCTACAGCCAAGGCAGAGCACGCTAGGCTCAAGATCATCACCGCTGAAAGAACAATAGACAAGAAACGTTTTTTCGACATAGACAATGTACCTCCAATTTTTTGCTCCCAATAGGAGCTTTTGCTTAGTCAACGTTGCTCACACTGCGTTTGTGACAGCTTTTTTGAAAAAAGTTCAAAATCTTGTCAGCTTTGGACGCTTCAACGAAAAAGTGTCCACACATTTGTAAATAATTACAAGCGTGTGGGCAAAAATTCAGCCAGTTAGGAAATGCTCTCTGCAATTTTTAGAATCTCTTCACGCGGTATCTTTCCAATGATCGTATGTGATATGCCATCTTTCTCCCATACTAGCACATATCTTGTACGGCCTCCGCTATTGTTCGTTCCGAGTGTTGCATCGGCTGTTCCAACTTTAATGCGCTCATAAACCGTGTGCTCATTGTCGAAAGTTTCGACTTGTCCATAGTCTTGAATTACGGAACAGTCCACATAATAAAAGATGTTCTTATCATTGACATCAACATAGGCATGAGGAAAGGATATTTCGTTATCATATCCTTGTTCATAATCTCGTTCAAAGCCATCCGGCACATAATGGTCGCTGTATCCATTCGGAAGCTGTTCCAACGGTTCGCCGTCCACTTGATACGTCAGCTGCATCTCAATCGGCAAGAACTTCTGAATCATCGTGTAGACTGCCTTGCGGAAGTCTGCACTTACTGCAAGCGCGCCGAGAGTTAAAATTACCAGCGTCATGGCTACAACAAGCACTCGTTTCAGCACCGGACAGCGTTTATGCAATGCCGCTTTCAGGCGAGCATCCCATCGGGAAGTGTCCGGGTAGCGTTCCTTAAGCTGGGCCGGAGTTGGCAGCTCGTCCAGTTCTTTCTGTGCATCTGCACGGAGTGCCATCATCAAAGCTGCATCAAAAGAAATCTCTGTCCGCTCACTCACGGCTGTTCAGCTCCTTCCACAATAGTTTTCTTCCACGGAAAAGCCGCATCCGAACCACTTCATCTGTCAGTCCAAGCGATTCGGCAATCTCCCGGTTGGTGTAGCCCATCGCCAAAAGGCGCAGTGGATCACGGTACATCGGTTTCATCTGTCCGATCAGTTCTGTCAGGTATTGGATGTTATCGGTGCTGACTGCTGCATCATCCGGCACCGGGGCATCATCTGGTGCGTCCGGGACTTCTTCCAGCGGTTCTTCTCGCTGCTTGCGAAGCATATCGTATGCACGGCTTCTACTACAACTAACGAGATAAGCAGCGAGTTCGTGACAGTTTTCTCGATGAATTTTAGAAAAATTTTTGGCAACGTACAAAAACACCTCTTGCAGTACATCTTCTGCCAGATACGAATCGCCCATAATTTTGTAAGCGGTATGGTAGACCAGCCGTTTGTAGATATTATATACATCTATAAATTGTTCTTCTTTGCTTTGATCGTCAAGAACAGCTAAGTACAGGGAAAGCAACACAATCACCTCCAACTGATTCGCATGGATTGGATGTAGTGTACCATGAACCAGCGAAAATGTCGAATGTTTTCCGTTCTGAACGAAGAACAGCCAGCATCATGACCTCACTTACTGTTGAGGCCGTTGCTGGCTGTTCGTTTGGTTTGAGATGTTTCCATCAAAATTGCAGAGTGCAAATGTCTTGAAGCTCTACCTTATATAAATAGAAGCGTTTTGAAAAAACGCGCAGCCTGCATCGGAACGGTGCAGAATGAAGGGGATTGGGCACAGCCCAACAAGCATTTTGCAACGCAAAAATGGCGTTTGTATAGACAAAAGCCCTGCTTGCCACAACAATGCGTCCTTTTTGTCCGCAATTTGTAATTTTCAGATTGGAGAAAAACGCCATGGCAAAGACGAAGGCTGAAGAAAAAGCTCTCAACCTTGATTAGATTTTGTTTAACTGCCGGGATTATCTGCGCGCTGCGCGCAACTCCGGCTCGTTCTTTGAAAAGCGTGATAGCAGCTTCTGTGAGCCGCCCAGCACATCCAGCCCACGGTCATCGTACAAATGGTAGAGAAACGGCCCCGGCCCAGCCAGATAGACGCTGGACACAAAGCCGTTCCAGCCGCCGATGTCCCCCAGAATGATTTCCCGAAGAAGCAGCTCTGGTTGAAAGCTGATCTTGCTGAGATCCCAGTAAAACTGCACTTGTGCATGGGTATCCCCATCTTCATCCTGCTCTGTGGCCGAAAGTTGTTCATCGGGAACTGGGAGGCCCACTCGCTGCCGGATAACGGTCAGCAGGGACTCGGCGGGTTCTTCATCGGGATACCCGTCGATCCGCAGAAGGTCCGGCACCGCCGGAAGTGCCCGATAGATCGCGGCGGCTCGGTCCAGCGCCCCCTGAACATAAGCGGGGTTGGTTTTCAGCTTCGCCGCACGCCTATCCAGATAGATTGGTTCCTCCCCGCCGATCTTAAAACGAATGCCCACCGGTGCATGGTAGAACAGAGGGTGTTCCAGCCCAGCCATGCCCAGATCATGTAAAATGTGTTCAAACCGCTTTGCCAGCATGGTATCCCTCCGTTCTCATGTCATTTCATACAGCAGAGCAGCATCGCCCTGCACCAGTTCCAGATGGGAGCGCAGCGTATTAAGCCCGCTTTGCACCGCCTCGGTGGGCAGATCCCAGTCCGGGGCAATTTCAGCGGCCAGCTCCGGGAGGTCCTGCTCCCGCAGAGCTGCCAGCAGTTGAGACGCCAGCTCTCCCTCCAGCAGAGCGCAGTCCAGGGTGTCTTCCGTCTGGGGAGCAGGAAAACGGACATCCAGATCCAGTTCGCTCTCACACCAGTCCCAGATGGCCATATAGACCGCGCCGGAGCAGTCACCGTCGGACAACTCCTGCCGCTGGTTATTTTTTATCAGATAAAAGGACGCGATCTGTGACATGGTGGTTCCTCCTAAATGTTATTCGCTTCCATCAGCCCTTCGGCCTGCAACCGGATCACATAGAAAGCCCGCACCCAGTCCAGTTCCTGCTCCATGGAGTCCTCCAAAGCCAGCAGGCGGCGCTTGCCAAGCCTGCGATCCAGAAGGGCAAAGATACGGACAAGGGGATTCTCGCTGACAAGGCTTTTCTCGATGCTCTGGTTGTCAAAGATCCCAAACGCCTCATAGAACACCTTTTGGTCAAAGGTGCCCTGCTCCAGCGCATAGGCATGAGCCTGATTGATGGCCTCTTTTGCGGAGTCGTGATCTTTCAGCGTGGTGGAGCGCAAGTGATGAAATTTCGTCCACACATTTTCAAAATAGGTGTAGTAGTTGCTCCGCAGCACTTCCACGCCGTCCACACGAATGGCGGCCCGGCCCTCATGGTCGGCGCTTTTGCTGTAACTGGTGGCAAAATACTGGATGTGGCCCCGGAGTGCCGGGCACAGGTAGTCATTCTCCAATTTGTTCCGGATTCCACTCCAAGTGGATACTCTACTGTTTGACATAGGTGTTGTTTCCTTTCTGCTGATTCCTACTGCTTTTGGAGATACTCCCGGAAGCATTCGATGAACTCCCGATTCCGCTTAGGGACATCGAACCCCTTCCGATGGGGGAAGAACCCCTCCTGTTCCACATCGTCCAGCAGCTTGGGCAGATTGGAAAACCGGGCAAAGAATGGTAGTGCATAGTCCTGGATCTGCCCGGAAATTTCCTGGATAGAGCGTTCCCGCTCCAGCAGAGTAGATACCTCATAGCGGGGGAAGTCATCATACCGGTGGGTCAGCCGGGCGATGGAGGTACCCACGATACCATCATAGGTTTCCTCCGTCCCTTCCTGCTCACTGCGCCACTGGGCAATCACCGGGGAACTCACATCGAAGAAGGCAGTAAAAGTGGTGGAGCCAAAGCGGATGGAGGGGGAAAAGTAAAAGGAGAACACAAAGATGCCGTCTTTTTTGTAGATGTCATTTTTGCTCTTGCGGTATTTGTAGCCCAGCGGGTTCAAAGGCTCCGCGATCCGCTCACAGGTATAGACGAAGATCTCACGGGGCTTGGTTCCCTTGGGAAAATCCTTCTTCTCCATGTTGCCACCTCAATCAAAATCCATCCAGACCAGGTGCTTCCCGCAGTGGAGGCACTGGAACAGATAGCATTGCAGATGCCCGCCATTGACAGATTCCCGGATCATTTCTTTTTGCTCATCGTCCCACATCGGATCGTCCAGTACCTCCTCCAGCACACCCAGGGCCCGCAGTTCCCTGGCACCCACATGGCCCAGGTAGGCGCAGTAGTCGCCGCAGTGGGCGCGCCAGTATTCCTGCTGCCAGCCGGAGTAGCCCGGGGTGCGGTGGATCGGCTCGTCCAGCTTCTCCGGATCGTCTACACCATCATCCACAGAGAAATCATCTTGAAAACTACCGTCATATTTCCGGGCTGCTTCGCCGTTGGCGATGCACTCTGGGCACAGATATGCAATATCCTCCACGGCGTAAAAGGGGGCTGTATAGAAAATATGGGTCGTCTTGCCACAGCAGTCGCAGACAACGCCGTCTGCGGATTCCTCAAAAGCCCCAGTTTCCAGAGGATTGGGGTGATACCGGAAGGCGGGCAGGCCCAGCTGGGCCTGCCGTTCCTTCTCTTTCTGCTTCTCCTCCGGCGTTTTGGGCCTGGGGAGGGCATAATGATTGCCCCAGTTTTCCGCATAGTCCTTCAGCGTGCCCAGCCGCTTGAGGGTCTTTTTATCGGAACGATTTCCGATTTGGCAGAGCAGTTCGTAGGCATCCTTCTTGAAGTCCAGCAGATCATACACATCCACCAGCACTTCCTTGGCCTGCTTGTCTTCCGACAGCTCCAGTTTCTCCTTGAAGGTATAGAGAGCACGGACACTGTCCGGATCTCCTTCTGTCTCCCGAAACTGCTTTTGGAGTTCAATATATTGCTTCAGGTATTCGTTCATGGTCACAATCTCCCATCAATCCCACCAGAAATACCAGACGGTGGACTGCCACAGGACATCTGCCAAGGAGCCAATGCTTCCATCCTCATTCTGATCCAGATCTGGGCAGAAACCATATTGCTCCACAGCCACCTCCATAGCTCTTTCCTTGGAGATCGGAGTTGGAAGTTCAAACTCCAATTCATCGTGGCTCATGGCGGCAGGGATGGCACCATGTTGCTCGAACCAATATTTCGCCACTGCCATCAGGTCCGGTGTGTCGGGACACTCATTCCAATTTCCAAAGGGCAGGTAGGCGAAGATCTCCCAGGGGTTCTTTACCGGAATTTTAGCCAGAATGAGCGGATATGTCATTCCGGTATCATCGTTCCAATAGTTTGCGAAGCGGTCGTTGGGTTCTCCGCCCTCCATCTCGCCCAGGACTTCCTCCTCCCAGTCCAGATCATCGTCCTCGGCTTCTTCCTTGCGCTGGCCGGTCAATTCCTCCAAAATCGCCTTTCCGTCCTTAACAGGAGCGGAGAGCATCTTCTTCCGGTACTCCTCTACCGTTTTGAGGTCAAATTCATAGCAGTCCGCATCATGCTCCGGGTCGGCGTTCATTACCAGACATTCCAACAGCGTTTCATCATCCGCCTGGATAAGTACGGGAACAAAGCCCTCCCGTACCCCCAGCCGCTGGGCGTAGCTGTATGCCGACATGATGGGGTCATCATCTGCCATGGATGGGAAATAGGTACACTCGCAGTCCAAATACTCCATGATGGCATGAGCCACCTCGGAAGGCTCCAGCGTGTCCTCGTCGAAGTCCTGTCCCTGCCAGTTTTCAAAGCGTTCCTCAATCACTTGAGCCATGGTCTGATAGTATTTCTCATCAAATGGGATGAATAAGTATGCCTCCTGTTGAAATTCATTGGAGTGGTATCGGGACGGACCAAAATATTTCAGGGCATAGTCATCAATGTCGGCAGGATAGTAGGGACTGTCGCCCTCTCCGTAGTAATAGCCTGCAAAGGCACGGCCTTGCTGATTGAACAGCACAGAGAACAGACAGCCGTCCAGCTCATCCCGGATAAACTCCCGCAGATCCACGCTGGCAGAATCAGCCTTGACCTTTTCTACGACCTCTCCGTACTCCGCAAGGAATTCTTCACCCATCAGGTCGTGCTCCATGCACCAGCGCAGGTAGATGGCCATGTGGTTATAAGCATTGATGGGGTCAATAGGCAGTTCCTTCTCCTCAATGCTCTCAAGGTGATAGGAAGCGTCGTCCATCTCACCGTCAAAATCATCATTGGAAAGGGTGCCACGGGTGATCGCATTCTGACGAGTGGGGTTTACAACAAAACTGATCCCCCTCATCTTGTTCAGCAGAGCGTCTACATCATGTTCCAGTTTATAGTCCAACTCGTCCTCATAAAGCGGAATGACCTGATAGAAGTTGACCTCCTCGCCGCCCGGCAGGGTGCAGACCTCGCTGCCATCTTCCGTATCCTGGGGACCGATCAGGGTAGCAGTACACAGTTTGGTGTTGTCTGCAAATGGTTCCCGGTTCTCCACTGTATGACCATGTCCCAACCAACTGTCACAGTTGATGGGCAGACGGGCCAAGGATTTCAGCAGGCGGATGGGCCAGTACCACTTTTCGTCTTTCATGGACTCCTGATCCAGCTTCCAGTCCGCAGGCAGGGCAATGGCCAGCTCCGCCCGCTCCAGCTTATATTCCGCCAGTTCCTCCGGCACATTCATCCGGTGAGCGCCCATGCCCATGGTGACCAGGGTGCAGTAGTCCCGCTCCTCAGAGGGCGGCACCACACAGATGTCCACATGGATGTCGGGAGAAACCAGCTCATGGAACACATTCTCGACCTTGCCGAAATACTGCTGGATGTGTCCCTCGACGGCCTCCATCTCCTCCTCGGTGTAGACTTCGGGATTACTGAATTCTTCCTCATCCTGCGTGTCATCATTGTCTGAGTGGTCGCAGCTGTCATCCTCCGGATCTCCCTTTATAGGCTCGTAACCGATCTTCAGGGTCATCTGTTCTTCTGGCAGAGAGATGCCGGGGCTGCGGGTGATGGTGTGCTTATCGTCCGCAGAAAAACCGATGGTCTCGCCGTCTTGCAGCGTCACATCACACGCCAGCACATAGGAGGCAAGGCTGGCCAAAAAGTCCCGCAGTTCCTCCGGCTCAGCGTCGGTGTTCAACACCTCCATTTCCTCCTTGCCAAACACATCCATGCCGTAGGTGTAGCCGTTTAGGCCCCCCTCGCTCCGGTACAGGCCGAACCAAACCCAGTTGAAGATGGGCAGTTCGTCCTTTTTGAGCATATCGGCAAGGCCCTCATAGAAACGAGGCTCAAATACCACGCCGCTGGTGTAGACACCGGTGGCGTATTTCTGCTTGCAGCACACTGCCATCGCCTTGGTGAACAGCTTACCTCGTTCCAGCAGTTTTTCCTCCTCGCCCAACACAGCCACCATGATATGGGCCTTGTGCGCTTTGGCCACTTCTACGGCCTCTGGCCACATATAGTTGTTTTCGGCGTTGATCTCTGCTTCATTGTCCGGGATGTGACCGTGGAAGAGTGTCACGATCAGCATCATATTGCCGACCCGCATTACCACAGCGTCATCGCTGTTCTCAACATCTTCGTCGCCCTCATCCGGCTCCTCATCTACGATGCCCCATTCTTCCCGTAGATCCCGAATCAACTGCTCCTTGTCCCACTCTACTTTGGAGAGGAGCACAGATCCGGCAAAGGAACCCTTATGGTCGGTTTCCTCCTCGTCGGCGTCATCCTCAAGATCCTCTACATCTTCATCCGGATCATAGAGGGATTCATGCTCCAGTCCGCGGACAAATTCCTCAAAGCTGTCTGTCAGATGGGTAATCTTGTAGTCGTTTTCCTGATCCACATGGACTACCGCAGGCTCTCCCTGGGGGCCACAAACCCGGTAGTCCAGGAAGATCATATCGTGTCCGGCGCTGGGACAGTCGCAGATGGCCACTCCGATGGCAGGATACTCCCACTCATCGATCATAAACTGGCTTCCCAGCTCTCCGCAGAGGGAGCAGCTCTTTTCCCGCCCGATGCCGAAAATGCCGGTGATGGCCACATGGTCTTCTGCCCAACAGGTCGGCTCATCGCAGGGATAGCAGGTATTCACCGGAATGCCGCCGTTGTGCTGCTTCATCAGCCAGATATAGGCGGCGGGCAGCTTATAGCCCAGTTCCTCCTCCACGCTGGCGATCAGCTCATCGGAAGGCGGATCGCTGACATACTCTTTCAGCGCATACATACTGTCGTCCCAGAAGTTGGTGAGGTCGAAGCCCTCGAAGGGGGTATCACCGGGCACGAATTTGGCCTTCTTCCGGCTGCGCTGGCGTTTCCGGATCTCCGCCTTACACTCCTGAATCACCGCCGAGGCATTTTCGTCCTCCGGGTCCAACTCTGCCCACCGCTGGGCGTAGGGAATGGCCTTTTCCTCCTGACCATAGAGATACTGATAGCCGTAGGCCATCCGCATATTCCACTCCGCCTTGTCCTGGCCTTCCTCCCGGACGGACTCCAGCACCTCAATGGCCCTCAGAAGGGCTTTGTCTCCCTTGGATTTCAAAGTACCTTCGTCATGGTCCCCGATGATGGCGTAGTTCTCCAGTGCACGGGCCAGGGCGTAGGCGGTGCGGTAGTTCCGCCAGTCCTCCGGGATGGCATTCAATGCCTGAATACAGCGGGTGTACTCGTCCTCGTCGTTCCACTGCTCCAGCTGCTGGAAGTATTCTTCTTCGTTCTGCGGGGTGTAAGGGATATAATCCATGCCCGCCAGCGTCTCGTCCAGCTCGGGGGCCTGATCCTCATCGTCCGGTTCCTCCTCGGACGGTGTTTTTAGGTTCACTGTGCCCGCCTCCCGGCGGAAGGTGTGGAAACTGGCCCAGGGGATATCGCTGTCCTCAAAGAAATTTTTGGCCATCTGGAGCGCCGTCTGGATGTCCCAGGCGATGAAATCCACAT
>OIKW01000260.1_pt1 | contig 6047 bp, 7 predicted proteins | sample 1584381 | NCBI WGS metagenome assembly OIKW01 (sample SAMN02674600, study PRJEB24791) | human gut metagenome, SKBSTL024 | isolation source: stool | host: Homo sapiens | place: USA
TGGGAATGTATGTTGCTTATACGGGACTGATTAAACGGGAAACCAGCAAGGCACTTCACGCTGTTATCAACTTTGTGGTGGTGTTCGTGCTGTCCGCTTCGTTTATTGCCTACGCTCCCGACTACATCAAGAAGATAAATGAATTTTCATCAGACATCAGTACCGCTTCTTTGGACTTGGGAACAAAAATCATGCTCCCCAACTCCGACAGCGAGGGCAAGGACAGCGTGGACTTGATACGGGACAGCCTATTTTCTATTCAAGTGGAACAGCCGTGGCTACTTCTGCAATTCGGTAACAGCAACATAGAAGAAATCGGGACAGACCGTGTGGAAGCTCTGGTATCAGTAAGTCCAGAGGACGAGGACGGAAAGACCAGAGAGGAAGTCGTGAAAACAGAAATCGAGGATAACGACAATAATAATCTGACGATACCGCAGGTGGTAAACCGTTTAGGTATGGTGTTCTTCCTCTTGTTCTTCAACTTAGGTATCACGATATTTGTATTCTTGCTTACGGGCATGATGTTGTTTAGCCAGATACTTTTTATTATCTTTGCAATGTTTTTACCTATCAGCTTTCTACTTTCCATGATACCGAGCTATGAAAGCATGGCAAAGCAGGCAATCGTAAGGGTATTTAATACCATAATGACACGGGCAGGAATAACGCTCATTGTAACGGTGGCGTTCAGTATTTCCAGTATGTTTTATAACATTTCCACAGATTACCCGTTTTTCATGGTGGCGTTCTTGCAGATAGTATGTTTCGCAGGTATCTATATGAAGCTGGGCGACTTAATGAGTATGTTCTCTTTGAACGCTAACGACAGTCGAAGCATGGGACGAAGAATTTTCCGCAGACCGTATCTATACTTGGCACATGGGGCTAGGCGTATGGAAAGACGGCTTGCTGGTGCGGTTACTGCTGGTGGTGTTGCTGGTGCGGTGGCTGGTAGTTCTGTTGCTGGCAAAAGAGCTGAAAGAAAAAATACAGCTTCTAAAGAAAATCGGGGCAATACCACTTCCAGCATGGGACAGCGTGCAGGCTCAAAGGTGGGTGCTGTCTTAGATACGAAAAATAAAGTGAAAGACAAGGCAAATGCTGTCAAAGAAAACATCAAGGATATGCCGACACAGACCGCTTATGCGGTGTATTCCGCAAAGGAAAAGGCAAAGTCCAGCGTGTCCGACTTCAAGCGTGGCATGGTGCAGGAACAGCAGTCCAGACAGACGGGACGATTGGAAAAGCAGGAACAGCATAAGAAAAATATCGCTGACAAACGTATGGAGCTTCAAAAGGCACAAGAAGCAAGGCAGGCACAGCGAAAGGCTGACGGATCAGCGACAACGGGAGCTACCCGTCCCCATGAGCGACCAGCCACAGCTTCAACCATTCCAAAGCCGAGTGCGGAAAAAATGCAGGAAGTGAAACGCCCTGCCACAGCGACCACTTCAAAAGCAAGTGAACCAGTCAAGACAAATGTTGTGAAAGAGCGTCCGTTATCTTCTGGTGCTTCTGATAAGAAAGCGACCCAACCTGCACAGCCAGTACATAGGCAGAATGTAGAAAAAGTGGTATCGCAGGAAACACACCAGAATTACAAAGCAGAGCGTACCACAAAGGCACAGACCTTTGAACAATCAAAGCGTACAACGGAACATACCGAAAAGAACCGTAACCTTGTAATGAAGAAAGGACAGAAGAAAAAATGAAACTGAAACATATCGCTCTTATTGGCAGTCTGTTTCCTATCCTCTTTTCTCTGGTGCTTTTCTTTGGGGTGCTGATTAGTGCGGACAGCGACGACGAGAACAGCAACTTTTCTTCTGGCATTACGGGTATGAATTTATCCGCAGAAGTTTTGAAACATCAGCCTATGGTGGAAAAATACGCCAGAGAAAACGGTATCTCCGAGTATGTCAATGTGCTACTTGCTATCATTCAAGTAGAAAGTGGCGGTACGGCAGAAGATGTTATGCAGAGTTCAGAAAGTCTTGGCTTACCGCCCAATTCTTTAGATACGGAAAGCTCAATCAAGCAGGGGTGTAAATATTTTGCGTCCCTGCTTTCTTCCTGCAAAAATCAAGGTATCGACGACTTGAATGTAGCGATACAGTCCTATAATTATGGCGGTGGTTATGTGGGATATGTGGCAGGAAAAGGAAAGAAATATACCTTTAATCTTGCAGAGAGCTTCGCCCGTGAGAAATCGGGTGGAAAAAAAGTAACCTACACCAACCCGATAGCCGTTGCGAAGAATGGGGGCTGGCGGTATGGCTATGGAAATATGTTCTATGTGGAATTAGTCAATCAGTATTTAACTGTTCCGCAGGTATCGGGAGAGCTGGCACAAAAGGTAATGAATGAAGCGTTGAAATATCAAGGCTGGAAGTATGTGTATGGCGGTAGCAATCCCAACACTTCCTTTGACTGCTCGGGACTGACGCAATGGTGTTATGGAAAAGCTGGTATCTCCTTACCGAGAACGGCACAAGCCCAGTATGACGCAACCCAACATCTTCCACTCTCGCAGGCAAAGGCTGGGGACTTGGTGTTTTTTCATTCTACCTATAATGCTGGAAGTTATGTAACACACGTCGGTATTCTTGTTTCGCCGACACAGATGTACCATGCAGGCGACCCGATAGGATATGCAGACCTAAGCAGTAGTTACTGGCAACAGCACTTAATCGGTGCAGGACGAGTAAAACAATAGAAAGGACTTGAAAAATATGTTTAAGAAGAATAAGAAACAGACAGAAACTATCAAAGAACCAAAAGAAAAAAAGGTGCGTACTGTTAAGGTAGGCACACATAAGAAAACCGTGATTGCGTTGTGGGTGGTGCTTATCGCAAGCGTGAGCTTTGGGGTGTATAAGAATTTTACGGCTATCGACCAGCACACGACCCATGAAAAAGAAATCATTGAACTTCGCTTGCAGGACACCAACGGGATAGAAAATTTCGTGAAGAATTTTGCGAAGTCCTATTACACATGGAATAACAGCAAAGAAGCGATTGAAGCAAGGACGCAGGCAATCAACGGTTATCTGACAAAGGAATTGCAGGACTTGAATGTGGATACCATTAGAACCGATATACCGACCAACTCCACAGTTACAGATGTGATTGTATGGAGTATCGAACAATCGGGAACGGACACTTTTTCTGCTACCTACGAAGTAGATCAGCAGATAAAAGAGGGAGAACAGACAAGCAATGTGAAAGCAACCTATACCGTAAAAGTTCATGTGGACGCTGACGGGGATATGGTAATCGTTCAGAACCCTACCCTTGCACCAGCAATCGAAAAATCAGACTATGAGCCTAAGACACCAGAAGCAGACGCAAGTGTAGACGCTGATACTGTAAACGACGCTACCGCATTTCTGGAAACATTCTTTAAGCTGTACCCAACAGCCACAGAAAAAGAACTTGCCTATTATGTATCTGGTAATGTACTTGAACCTATCGGCAGGGACTACCTTTATTCTGAACTGGTAAACCCTATCTTTATAAAGGACGGCGACAATGTGAAAGTCAAGGTTGCCGTGAAATTCCTTGATAATCAGACAAAGGCGACGCAGGTATCGCAGTATGAGCTTGTGCTACATAAGGATAGTAACTGGAAGATTGTAGGATAAATGATATAGCGTGCATTTCCTATCAGATTTGCACGCTTTTACAAAACGACAAGAAAACTGTGCAAAAATATTGACTTGTAATGACCGAATGCTATAATATAAATGACAAGTGTACTTGGTATTATTTGAAAGGAGCGTTATATAATGGATAAAGAAAAAATACTATCACAAAACAAAAAAGAGAATCTATATCTTGATGAATACGAAAAACATATTAAACTTCAAGGGAAATCTTTTGGCTTAATGTTTGTTTTATTTATCTGCATTTTAATTCTTTTCATTAAAGCAGTTTGTAAAGAACCTTACTATGACATAATGACAATTATTGGGTCTGTGGCATTTGGCTCTATGGGTTATGAAGCACATATTTCAAAAAATAAATCCAAATTTGTTATTGCTTTATTCTTTCTTCTATTTATGGGGTATTACTTTTATAAATTTTTAATGGTAGGTTTATAGAATGGACGAACATTTAATTTTGCGAAACAGATTAAAAACTGTACGAAAAGAAAAAAAATTATCACAAACAGAATTAGCTGAACTAGTCGGGGTTTCTCGGAATACAATTAGTTCTATTGAAACTGGACAATTTAATCCAACAGCAAAATTGGCATTAGTGCTTTGTATAGCTTTAGATAAAAAATTTGAAGAATTATTTTATTTTGATTAAAGGAGAGAACAATTATGGAATTAGAGGAATTGATTGTTGAAATAGTTATAGGATTGTTTTTACTTTTTACATCTTATCAAATAGGAATAAAAGAGAATATTACTTTATTACATGGTTATCATTATACACAACTTGACCCTAAAGATAAAAAGGTGTTTACAAAAAAAATAGGAATAGGCACTTTACTGGTTAGTATTGGTATTCTTGTTATGCCGATTATCAATTTAATCTCTCATTCTGAATTAGGCTATTACATAGGTCTTATTTTGATTGTTGTAGGAGTGTTTTATATCATATTCATCATTGTAAAATACAATGGAAAACTTATTAGCTTTAAAAAGTAGAATTGAGGTATGAATATGATAGGACTGAACAAAAGAGATATAAAAAAGGCATTGAAAGCTGGTGCAAAAGCTGGCGGTGTATCATTGGCTGATGTTCGGGCGGATATTGAAGCTACGATTGATGAAGCTATGAATAGCACCGACCCAGAGGTGCAGGCAAATTTCAAAAAGTATTTTGGGAATAAACGCCCTACACCAGAGGAATACATTTATACCATTACGAAAAAGACAAAGGTAAAATTATAATAAAAGGGTCGTGGAAATGCTTCACAGAATTGTGATCTGCATTATCACGGCTCTTTTACTCTCTGTTTACTTTCAAAACTGTAAGTGTAATTGAATACTGCCCTTGCTATAATTTAATTGTATTCCAAAACAAATAAATGTGGCAGGAAGAAAGGAGCGATTTTTAATGGAACACATTTTAAATTTAGAGCAAGTAAAAAAATACTACGGGGGTAACTCTGGAAATATCACAAAGGCAGTAGACGGTATTTCTATGTATGTAGACAAGGGCGAATTTGTCGCAATCATGGGAGCTAGTGGTTCTGGAAAGACTACCCTATTAAACTGTATCTCTACGATTGATACTGTAACCAGCGGACACATTACAGTCAATAATCAAGATATTACCAAAATCAAGGATAAAGATTTTGCTGATTTCAGACGTGAAAATTTAGGGTTCATTTTTCAAGATTTCAACCTTTTAGATACTTTAACGATTGGAGAAAACATTTCTTTATCATTGGTTATCAACAAACAGAACCCTACTGATATTGAGAAAAGAGTTCATGCTATCGCCGATAAATTGGGTATTCGTGATATTTTATCGAAATTTCCTTACGAAGTTTCCGGCGGTCAGAAGCAGCGTGTGGCGATCGCAGGAGTGATCGCGATGGAGCCGAAGTGTATTGTTTTGGATGAACCGACTGCCATGCTTGATCCGAACGGGCGCAAGGAGGTGCTTCAGGCGGTTGCGCGTTTGAGAAAAGAGAAGAACGTAACGGTCATTCTTATCACTCATTATATGGAAGAAGTGATCGATGCGGATCAGGTGTTTGTTATGGACAGCGGTCATATTGTAATGCACGGGACGCCGAGAGAAATTTTCGGCCGTGCAGATGAGCTGAAATCATACAGGATGGATGTTCCGCAAGTTACGATGCTTGCGGAGGAACTTAGAAAACGTGGTCTTGATATTCCGAAAGGAATTCTAAGAAGGGAAGAGTTGGTGGAAGCGTTATGTCGATTGCGTTAGAGCATGTAAATTATATATACAGTCCCGGCACGGCTTATGAGAAACGTGCGCTCAATGATATCAGTTTGGAGATCGGGCAGGGGCAGTTTGTCGGGATCATCGGTCATACCGGATCAGGAAAATCTACG
>OIKW01000272.1_pt1 | contig 5654 bp, 4 predicted proteins | sample 1584381 | NCBI WGS metagenome assembly OIKW01 (sample SAMN02674600, study PRJEB24791) | human gut metagenome, SKBSTL024 | isolation source: stool | host: Homo sapiens | place: USA
TATCTTGCCCTATGTGAATGTTCCCAACGATCTTTCCAAGATCAAGACTAAAATTGCCTTTAACCTCACCCGCCGCCAGCTTATCTGCTTCGGCGGCGCGGCTGCCGTGGGCATCCCCGTGTATCTGCTGACCCGTCACGCGCTGGGCGGCACCGGGGCGATGTTCCTGATGATCGCGCTCATGCTCCCGGCCTTTTTCATGGCAATGTATGAGCGTGACGGCCTGCCCTTTGAAAAGGTGGCGCGGAATATCATCCGGGCCAAGTTCCTGCGGCCCGGTGTGAGGCCCTATCAGACGCAGAATATTTACGCCCCGTTTACCCAGCGGGGCGCTGCGGGAAAGGAGGATGCGATTGAAAACAGCAAAAAACCAAAAGCGCGGCCCCGGAAAGGCCACTAAACGGAAAGCGGCCCTGTCCGCCCAGCAGACGATCCCTTATCTGGTGATGCACCCGGACGGAGTGTGCCAGCTCCCCGGTGGGCTCTATACAAAGACAGTGGAATATGAGGACATCAACTATTCGGTGGCAAGCACCGAGGATCAGACGGCGATTTTCGGCGGCTGGAGCTCGTTCCTCAACTACTTTGATACCTCGCTGCCGTTCCAGCTTTCCTTTATCAACCGCCGATCTCGTTCCCGGAGCAAGTACAAGGTCAATATCCCCCCGGCCCAGGATGACTTCAACAGCGTCCGGGCTGAATTTACCGGGATGCTGAAAAACCAGATTGCCAAAAGCAACAATGGCATTGAACGCTCCAAATATATCACCTTTGGGCTCCCCGCCGACGGGATTGGGGAGGCCCGGCCCCGGCTGGAACGGGTGGAAGCTGATGTGACAGGCAACCTCAAACGGCTTGGGGTGCCATCGGAGTCCCTGGACGGGCGGGAACGTCTGGCCCTGCTCCACGGGCAGATGCACCCCGGCAGCCGGGAGGCGTTCTGCTTCTCCTGGCAGGATATTACCAAAACGGGCATGGGTACAAAGGACTATATCGCCCCGGACAGCTTTGACTTCAGGCAGTCCCGGACATTCCGGGTGGGCCAGTATTGGGGCGCGGCGTCCTATTTGCAGATTTTAGCGTCCGAGCTCTCGGATAAGCTGCTGTCGGAAATCCTGGAGCTGGATGCGGAGCTGACAGTCACTATGCACGTCCAGACGGTGGATCAGTTAAAGGCCATTAAGACCGTCAAGGGCAAGCTCTCCGACATCGGCAAAATGAAAGTGGAGGAACAAAGAAAGGCGGTGCGGGCCGGGTACGATCCCGACATCCTCCCGCCCGACCTCATTACATTCAGCAAGGACGCGGCGGAACTGCTGGCCGACCTGCAATCCCGCAACGAGCGGATGTTCCTGCTGACCTTTACGGTGGTGAACCTTGCCCCCACCCGGCAGCGGCTGGAAAACGACGTGTTTACCGTGGGAGGCATCGCGCAGAAATACAACTGCGCCCTAAAACGGCTGGACTGGCAGCAGGAACAGGGGTTTGTTTCCTCCCTGGCCCTGGGGTATAACGAGGTGGAGATCCAGCGGGGCATGACCACCAGCTCCACAGCGATTTTCATTCCCTTTATGACCAGGGAGCTCCGCATGGCCGGGCCGTCCCTCTACTATGGCATGAACGCCCTTTCCCACAATGTCATCATGGCTGACCGCAAAAAGCTGAAATCAGCCAACGGGCTCTACCTGGGCTCGACTGGTTCGGGAAAATCCTTTGCCGCAAAACGGGAGCTCTTAAATGTGTTCCTCACCATCCCAAAGGATCGGATTCTGATTGTCGATCCCATGGGCGAATACGCGCCCCTGGTGCGGAGGCTGGGCGGGCAGGTGATCGAGATCGCCCCCGGCTCTCCCAGCCACATTAACCCCATGGACATCCAGCTTGACCTGGACGATGACGAAAGCCCGCTTTCCATGAAAGCGGATTTTTTGTTGTCCCTGTGCGAGCTGGTGGTGGGCGGCAAGGACGGATTGCAGCCCATTGAAAAGACGGTGATTGACCGCTGTGTACGGCTCATTTACCGGGATATGGCCCTGGGGCTGGAAACGGCCAAAACACCCTTGCTCCAGGACTTGTACGAGGAGCTTTTGAAACAGCCGGAGCCGGAGGCCCGCCGTGTGGCAACCGCTCTGGAGCTCTACTGCACCGGCTCCCTTAACCTGTTCAACCACCAGACCAACGTAAAGCTCACGTCCCATATCGTGTGCATCGTTCTCAAAGGGCTGGGAGAAAACCTCCGCAAGATCGCCATGCACGTTACCAACGACTTTGTAACTTCGGCAGTCAATGTGAATTTCCACAACGGCGTTTCTACCTGGTGCTACTTTGACGAGTTCCATGTGCTGCTGCGGGACCAGCTCACCGCCAGCTACTTTGTGGCCGTGTGGAAGATGCTCCGCAAAAAGGGCTGCGTGCCCTCAGCTTTAACGCAGAACGTGAAAGACCTTTTGGCCAGCCGGGAAATCGAGGCCATTCTGGACAACACCGACTTTATGATCCTGTTGTCCCAGGCTCGAAGTGACCGGGCGATTTTGGCGAAACAGCTCGGCATTTCCGAGCACCAGCTTTCCTACATCACCCATTCCAACGCGGGCGAGGGGCTGCTGTTTTATGGGGATGTGACCATCCCATTTGTGGATCGGTTTCCCAAGGGGGAGATCTACAACCTGCTCACCACCCGCCCGGAGGACTTGAAGCATGAAGCAAGAAACGAATAAAACGGCAGGCCCGGAGGCCGGGGGTACTTCTGGACAAAGTGTCCATAGGTCGAAATTCCGCCAGAAAAGCCAGCAGGAACAGACCGCCGCCAGCAAGCTCCGCATGGAAAAGCGCGGGGAAAAGCTGGATGCGGCCAAAGACAAGCTGGCAAAACAGAAGCCCCCGAAAAAGCCGGGCCCCATCCGGCGGGTGGGCCGGGCCGCTGGCGGGGCCGCCCACAGCTTTGTGCATGGGAAGATTTACGAAAACGAGCAGGAAAACGTGGGCATCGAGGGGGCCCACCGCTCCGAGCTGGTGGGCGAGTCCGGCCTGCGGCATGGCAAGCGGTTTGTGCAAAAGAAAATCCGGCAGCACCCGGCAAAGACTGTCCAGCGGGCCGAGTCCAAGTATGTTAAGGCTACGGCGGACTATCACTTCCGCATGGCCGCCCAGGAGCACCCGGAAATGTCCGGCAATTCTGTTTCCCAGATGTGGCGCAAGCACCGCCTGAAAAAGCAGTATCAAAAGCGGGCGCGGGAGGCGGCAAAGACGGGCGCGGCAAGCGCGGCCAAAAAGACCGCCGCCGCCACGGAAAAGGCCGGGGCAAAAGCGGTAGGCTTTGTGAAGCGGCATCCCGTGGGGGTGGTGCTGGCCCTGGCCTGTGTGCTCCTGCTCTTTATGATGCAGTCCTGCTCGTCCTCTCTGGTGACGCTTGGCAACGCCGGGGCAGGCGCAGTGGGAGCGACCACCTACCCGTCCCAGGACGAGGAAATGCTGGCGGCGGAGGCTGCCTATTCCGGCATGGAGGCCGAGCTGCAAAACTATCTGGACAGCTACGAAAGCACCCACGACTATGACGAGTACCACTTCGACTTGGACAGCATTGAGCACGATCCCTATGTGCTGATCTCCATTCTGTCGGTGCTCCATGAGGGGGAATGGACGGTGGACGAGGTGCAGGGAACGCTGGAAACCCTCTTTGACCGCCAGTACATTCTCACCGAGGATGTGGTGGTGGAGGTTCGGTATCGGACAGAAAGCCGGACGGACAGCGAGGGCAGTTCCTACACAGTGGAGGTGCCCTACAATTACTACATCTGCTATGTCACGCTGGAAAACAAAAACCTTTCCCATCTGCCCCTGGAAATAATGGGCGAGGAACAGATGGCCCGGTACTCCCTCTATATGTCCACCCTGGGGAACAGGCCCGATCTGTTCCCGGAGTCAGCCTATGTGGGGAAATACATCACAAACCCGCCCGCTGACTATGACGTGCCGGAGGAATATCTGGACGATGAAACCTTTGCGGCCATTTTGGGCGAGGCGGAGAAATACCTGGGCTATCCCTATGTGTGGGGCGGCAGCTCTCCGGCCATGTCCTTTGACTGCTCCGGCTTTGTGTCCTGGGTGATCAATCATTCCGGCTGGAATGTAGGCCGCCTGGGAGCCCAGGGGCTCTATAACATCTGCACCCCCACCAGCGCACCTCGCCCCGGCGATCTGGTGTTCTTTGTCGGCACCTATGACACGGCGGGCGTGTCCCATTGTGGGATTTATGTTGGGGACAATATGATGATCCATTGTGGTGATCCCATCAGTTACGCGAACCTGAACACAAGCTACTGGCAATCTCATTTTTACGCCTACGGGCGTTTACCATGATTGGAGGTATTCTATGGCGGCAAGCAAGAGCCAAAAAATCCAGGCCGAGATTGATAAGGTCAAGGTCAAAATCAGCGAACAGCAGGCCCGGCTCAAGGAGCTGGAAAAGAACAAGCAGGAGGCCGAAAACAGCGAGATCGTGGACATCGTGCGGGGCATGAGCATTTCCCTGGAGGAACTCCCCCTGGTGCTCCAGCGGCTCCGGGACGGCGGCACCTCTGGACAAAGTGTCCAGAAGTCGGAGCCTGCGGAAAAGGAGGAAAATTGAATATGAAACGATGGAAGTCTTTGACGGCGGCGCTTTGCGCCGTCGTTCTTTTATGCGGTTTTAGCGTCCCGGCGTATGCTTACGCGGACGGCGGCGAGGGCGCGGACTACGGCGATTCCACCATGACAGAGGAAACTCCCGCCCCGGAGCCCACCATTGAGCCCGGCGAGGGCTTTTCCGAAGAGGGCAACCTTGTGACCCGCGATCTGCTCTATGACGAGCACACCAACAAGCAGTTTATTACCGTCCAGACCAGCGGCGGCAACACGTTCTATATCGTCATTGACTATGACAAGCCCGTGGACGAAGAGGGCGAACAGTACGAAACCTACTTTTTCAGCGTTGTGGATGAGGCCGATCTGCTGGCTGCGGCGGAGGCCGCTGGCGTGGAACAGGCGGTGTGCTCCTGCTCTGAAAAATGCGAGGCGGGGGCCGTCAATACGGATTGTGCTGTCTGCTCTGTCAATATAAGCAAGTGCGTGGGCATTGAGCCGGAGCCCACGGAAACCGAGGAGCCCGCCCCGGAGGAGGCCGAGCCGGAAACGGGCGGCAACGCGGGGATGCTCCTGGCGGTGCTGGCCGTGGCCCTGGTGGGCGGCGGAGCGGCGTTCTATTTCAAGGTGCTGCGCCCCAAACAACAGCAGGCTGGCGAGCCGGAGGATGACTACGGCGAGGAGGACTATGAGGACGATGGCCCGCCCTGGGACGAGGACGAGGAAAACAGCGAGGAGGACGAGGAGTGAATTTCACAAATAACCCCTATGAAAAAATGATGAAGCAGCGCCCCCGGCCTACGGCCCCGGCTGTCCCGAAAGCGCCCAGGGGTTCCCGCTGCTCCGGCTGTCCCTACTGGCGAGGGATCGGCTGTGTGTCCTGTTACCGGGAGCTTTTGAAAACCTCTGGCGGGAGGTGAGGCGGTGGCCCGTGAACTGACACGCGAGGAAAAAAGGAAAATCCGCGCCCTGGTGACAAAGTGGTGCGCCAACTATGATAAGGAATATGGGTGCCTGCCCCTGGAGTGTGAGTG
>OIKW01000284.1_pt1 | contig 5314 bp, 10 predicted proteins | sample 1584381 | NCBI WGS metagenome assembly OIKW01 (sample SAMN02674600, study PRJEB24791) | human gut metagenome, SKBSTL024 | isolation source: stool | host: Homo sapiens | place: USA
GATCTACACTCTTTCCCTACACGACGCTCTTCCGATCTGGGTAACATTCCCCAACCTAAACATTTCCTTTTGAGAAATAATCTCTTGGAACCACCCATATAACGTTTCTATCATATTAAGGTCGGTCAATGTAGGTTCTGTTAATTCCTTCTCTCTTTCTGACAACTTTGATTTCTGCTCTCTGATGGATTTTATTTCCGCAATTTCTGAAAACATGGCACGATTATTTAAAAGTAAATATTTATATTTGCACTAAATAATCGTGTGGAGAGGTGACGTTACTGGTTGTTCGGGGCGTTGCCTCTTGTGTTTTTAGAATGGAAGATCATCTTTTGGTTGCTCAGGTTGATAAAGTGCCGATTGTGGACTGGCTTCTTGCTGAGCAGGTCTACTTCCCAATAATTCCAGCTTATCAACAAATATTTCTGTCACATACCGCTTTGATCCCATTCTATCCTCATACAGCCGGGTCTTGATCTTACCCTCGATATAGATTTGAGAACCCTTCCTAACATACTTTTCTACGACCTCGGCCAGACCTTTCCAAAAGACAAGGTTATGCCATTCCGTACGGTCCGGAACTTGGGTCCCGTTTTGAAGGGTATAACCCTTCTCCGTGGTAGCAAGCGATAGATTGGCGACCTTTGTCCCGGCAACATCTTTCACTTCAGGATCCTTGCCGGTATAACCGAGAAGGATTACTTTATTTACGCTCATAATTATACTATTTGATTATATTTTTCTGCTATTATCCTGAATCTTTCCGGATCGATCAACTTTGTAACAAATGCATTGAAAGCCTCTGTTGCTCTTTCAGTGTTACCTAAAGTATCACTGTTACCTGACATAGATACCGCCAGTTTTATATCCTCTCTCATAATATTTATTTCTTCTTAAACATGATCCTTCCCATGAAGGCTCGGTTAATACTATTCATTTTTGCTACGTTTCTCGATCATATAAATATTTTTACCATCATTTACCGTGACCAGAAATAACTTATCGCAATTTAGACATTTGCAATTATATAACCCACAGAGAAAAGATCCCTTTATGTATCTAGTCGAATGACAGAATGGGCATTTTATTGAATTATCCATAATTTTCAGGTATTATCATCCAGTGTGTAATGTCTTCATCATCAACATGACCATTTGACAAAGCCCACATACTTTTATTATATCCTTTATTCTCTCTTAACCAGCCTAAGACAAGATGTCTTATAGAATTTATATCAAATAACAGAACCTCTTCTCCGGGTGGCGGTAGCCGATCCTTCACGCTTACCCACGGGGATTGTTTTGCCTGCCATTCGGCACCTGCTTTGAAGTCCTCACGACAATTATCTTTGCGAAGCACATAGTCATCCGCATCCACCTCTTTGAGGACATTCTTGCGAAAAAACGTTTTACCTATGGCGTAATCCTTTGCCGCTTCTTCTACTGTCAGTCTCATATCAATCTTGCTCATATTTATTTATCTGTTAGGAATTTCTTATTCAAGTGCCCTTCTCTGATAAGCCATTCTATAGCGTCAACCACATTGTCCATCAGATTCTCTTTGTCGAAGGATTTTGCGCAATTGTAAGTATTGTCACCTTCCCCGTCCTCGATCCAGTCCGATGCGTACATTAACTCAACGAAATTTCCGGATAGGTAATAAACCATCCCGTCAATATCATCTTGATATGATTTAGGCATCATATCTATCAGCTTGGATAGAGACCAAGTGGGCAATACCGTATCTTGATACGCTTTACTTTTAATCCTTCTATATTCAAATGCGACCAGACGTTCGAACTCGTCAAGATACATGTCCGCCGTCTCCGGTCTCACCCCGGCCTCTAATAGCCGGGATGATTGTTCTTTATTCGTGCAAATTTGATTCATATTATAATTCGTTGTTAAAATATTCTTTACATTTAAAACCTTTTCTCGGGGTAAAGTCCTTGAAGTCGCAACTCATGTATAGCTCTTTCCTGTCAGCCCAATGTGCCATATCCTTTTGCCATTGTGGTATGACTTGGTTTGGATTATTAAGATCCCTGTATGGCTGGCAATGTAGTACAAACCTACGGCTTACGCCTTTCCAGTGATTTACCCTACGGTATGACTCCTTAAACTCCATAAGTATGCAATAAAGGAAATACTCGCCTTTAAATCCATGCTTGTCAATCAACCTAGCCGCCCTCTCGACCTCGGCTATCTGCCCGGGCGTGTCACATCCAAATCGTATCCGCTTTATCCATTTAACCCGTGCGAGAAGTCTGGCGATATCATCCGTTATCAGCCTAGCGTCCAAACCCTGATTAAAGTCAATCCTTAGTCCCATGGATACGATCTTCTCGATCTGCCGTAACCCATATTCGGATGCTAGAATATTGTTATCCATTAAGATCACGTGCCTCCGATCTCCGGCCACTTCCTCTATATCCATATACGGCGTTATGTTCCCTTCTTTGGCCGGCACGACACACCATTTGCATTTATTGGGGCATCCACGGGTCAAGAAACCGTATGCCTCTTTCTCTATGCCGTATATGCTATAATCAGGATATGTACGATCTATATCGTCAGGTAGGTTCCTCGTTATGTCATAACCGGTTCCTCCCTTCTCCACTTGATCGCAATTAGTCATATATTGCCGGTAATCCGGAGTGAATCCGAAGACCTTATCGTAATGATCGAAAGGATTGTACCAATCCACGGTGTCGCCTCTAGCCTTGTGGTATGAGCTTATTTTCATCAAGGCTAGATTGGGATATGAGCTATCAACGGCCAATAATCCTATATTATCCATATCTTTCCCTCAATTTATCGATGTAAGATAAGTACCATTCACGAGCTTTTTCCTTGGCTTTTTCTTCATCCTCAATACCTTCATAGAACTCATCTTCCTTGGAAAAAGGATCATGCTCAATAAATTCCTCGGTATTGCAGAAAGGGCAGGGGGTATCCCCGCCTATGGTCAATCCCCCAACCTCGCTATCATATGAGTCAAGATCCCATAGATAGCCGTCACAGCATATTGCGTCTGGATAAGATGCACCGAAAAAGGGAAACTCGGGACATTGTTTTATTTTCTCTTCCATATTTACCCCTCCTGAATAATTACGCATTCTATCTCTTCGTCCCATGTTACATCCACTGGATCGTACTCATACTCTCCATCGGACGTGCGGATCATTACCTCCGCTTCCGGATCTTGCTCTTGTAATAGAGCGATTAGTTCTTTATTTCTCATATCAAAACAATGTTTTCTCAATCTCGTAATTGTAAACCAAAACCTCCGTACTCTCCCTTATCCGAGAGTGAACGGACGTATGAGTGGTGACTTTTACTTCCTTATGGTTCCATTTGTTTTCATTGACAAAGGAGCGTAAGGTGTCAGTCCAGTAATTGCTGAGAATGAATTTACCATTGATCCGAGACAAAAGATCTAGCAGATCCGCAAGGTCATTCTCCCCATAACCATAATAATGACCTTGAACCGCCCCGGGATAAGGAGGATCAAGATAAAATAACGTATCAACGCTATCCCTGTTCTTGATAACTTTCAACGCGTCCCTACAGGAAATCTGCACCTCTGATAGGCGATCGTACAATTTCTCGTTGAACTCCTCACGCTTATTCCTGAAAACCTTCCCGAAGTGTGTCCCGGCGGTACCGTTACAGAATTTCCATCCTCCATACAAGCTACCAGAATGGCACTCATTTGCCATGATCCATACGGCCCAAGCCTTGTCTACATCTGAGACCTCAGATCGTCCTCGATAAATGTTCCTAGCCCTAATGTAGTCAGACTCGGAGTGTAGCGATAACCGGATTCTCTCACGTAACTCCTTAAATTTGGATGCGGACTGGCAGACCTTGAAAAAGTTTATCAACAAGTCGTTCTTGTCATTGATCACTTCTATCCCTGCTTTAGGCTTCGCAAAAAATACCGCTCCTCCTCCAAAGAATGGCTCGCAATATATCTTATGCCTAGGCATCATTGATACAATGCGTTCGGACAAGTTTTGCTTGCCTCCATAATATGTGATTGGTGTTCTCATGCCACTAATGATTTTAATTCGATTAACTTTCTTGCCAAAGCCTCACATAAAGCTTTAGCCATGCCGACTTCGACGGCGTTTCCGATATATTTCTTTTGCTCCGCTTGCGTACCGATCAACTTGTAGTTCTCCGGGAATCCCATGATCCGTTTCAACTCGGGAATCTTGAGCATTCGCATCATGATATCCACTATCTGATACATGGCCATGAACTCCTTTATCTTGACTATGATCGGGATATCTGTTTCGTAAATCTCAATATAAATATTACCGGCATCATCCATCTTTACAAAGTCCGGCACAGCATCAAGATTGGATACAGTCTTGGGACTAACCAAGTGAGGTGGTCGCTTGTCCATTCGGGCAATCAATGTAAAACAAGGGTTATCGATCGAACTTCCCGAAGATGCAAATTGTGGATTCATCAGGTAGTGCCATTTCCGATTAGCTGTTATTACCGGAGCTGGCTCATTGACTCCGCTACCGACATTGTTGAAATCGGTATTCATCACCCATGGACGACAGCTCACCAGATTATATTTGGGATTGGCTGTTATTGCTCCAAGTGGACGGTCTGTACCAACTGGCTTACTTTGTCCGAACTGCTGGTCCATAAACTGGCAGGAGACAAGCCGCTGTTTAGGGTTCGCCAATATAGCCGGAGCGGGATGGTTGATATCGGAATGCTGACCACCGCCGGAATAGTAGTTCATGATGAACGGAGTTACAAGCGATAACCGGTCTTTCGTTAGTAATGTCGGGCATGGGGCATGAATATCCTTGCCAGCATCCTTGAAATTGTACGAGCAAAGGAACCTCGTGCTTACCAGCGAATGATTATCCTTGCACTTGATCGTATGCGCCGGCCCCGTGATAGGGATATTCTTACTGTCCGGGTGTCCACTATAGTACTTTGATAGAAATCGGCAGCCAACCTTAGCGAATCTGTTGTTTGTAGTGAGTACACCACAAGGCTCATCTAATGACTTGCATGTATCTTTAGGTCTAACAGTGTTATATCTTGAGAGAAATGCATCTTTACCTCCTCCAACAAAACGCACAAGTCCGGCATAGACCCGCTCGAACGTTTTCGGGGAAAGAGGCTTTTTCCGTGTGAATATACTCGTCCCCTCGTCTTCTAGGTCTAGAACGTCTTTAACAGGTTTCCACTTTTGTAAATGGCCGAATAAGGTTTGTTCACCATCTTTGCAATGCGTAGGCTCCGGCCAGACAATCGGCATATCCTTTTTAGCGAACTGT
>OIKW01000307.1_pt1 | contig 4936 bp, 8 predicted proteins | sample 1584381 | NCBI WGS metagenome assembly OIKW01 (sample SAMN02674600, study PRJEB24791) | human gut metagenome, SKBSTL024 | isolation source: stool | host: Homo sapiens | place: USA
CGCTCTTCCGATCTGTGCGGTGCTTCTATTCTACACCACCCAGGAGGTTTACACAAAACTTGGGACTGTCTCAAAAAGTGCGACACCTACACAGGCTATCGCACTTTTTAGGTTATTTTTTTATTCTCCACACAAATCATAAAGCTGTTCACATCGGTTTTGAATATCTAAGATTTCTGTTTCGGTTAAACTCCTGCGGTTATGAGTAAGTTGTTGCTCTAAAAAATCACGATAGCCATCAAGTAAGGCATCCCGTAAAAGCTCGGGGGCTTTGCAATGTTCCACACCAAACCATTGCTCATCTTTTTCATCCCAAATCATAACGGTGTATCCTCGCTTAGTGTTCACCACCTCCAAAACACTATCTTTATTTAGGTAATCGTTGAATACTTCTAAAACCTTTTCAAAGGTCATCATTTTATCAGCCCTTTCATATTTTAGGTGCTTATATGTAAGTAGTTTATATACTTATTACGACTATGATAATAAAAGTAAATCATCGTGTAAAGGATACGGATATTGTTTGCGAACAAAAGTGGCAAGCAATGCCCCTGGATAGCCATTCGGCTTCCGGCGCTGCTTGTTGGGGGTTTCCCCCAAGCCCCCATGAACGCAGAATTTCATTCTGCGGCTACGCGTCCGATGGACGCTTATGACCATGACCGGCTTACCGCTGGCCGTGGTCTTTTTCTTTTTCAACATCCTGTTCTACCTCCATTTTCAGCACTCGATCTACATTTGCCTTTGCCGTTAAAAGCTCCCGCATTTCCTCACGGGAACGCCGGTACTCGGCATAGGTCTTTTTCTTTTCTTCCAGCAATTTCGCGTACTCCGTCTGCAACTCTTTGACCTTGGGAAGCTTCTTGACTCCCATCTCATCAAAGGCATTTTTTGCCGCCTGATGGAGCAGGATTTCCTGCTCATGTCCCTCGCGGAATTTTCTGGAGTAACCGGCCTTCCGGTAGACCACATAGGTCTCGCGGGTCTTGGCATAATTAACGATATGGGTACGCAGGACGGCGATCTCTGCCATGCGTTTCTCCGTCGCCTTAATCTGCGCTGACAGCTCATTGTGATGGGCGGTAGCCGCCACCGCTTTTTCTTCCAGCTCTGTATAGTCCAGTAGGTGATGTTCGGTAAGAAAATTCACGGTCTGCGCCATCTGTTTTAAGTTAAAAACCTTGGCCCAGCGTGCATATCCAGCACCTTTCCCGGCCTGCAATTTTGCCTGAATATCCACCAGCAAATTGACCTTGGGTGGCTCCGGCTGCACGAAGGCAGCGGATTTTCGTCGTGGCGGATTTTGGAGGCAGACGTGCCGCAGACATACTATTTAAGCCCCGTCCAATGCTCCCACTTCCTCCGCCTTGCGGAGAGGGCGGGCGGGCCGCCGCCGAAGGAGATCGAACAGCTTCTTTTGAAACAGGGCGGCAGATACCAGTCATCCACCCCTTTCAGTGCTTCCGTATGCGGGGAGCGGCAAAAAGGCAGGAAGAAACGGCCTTCCGAAACAGCTTCGGATTACCAACTGACCCTTTTCCCACTCTTTTAGCCAGTGATGTAACGCCCTTTGCCTTCTGGTATGAGGGCGACCCGGAGGGCGGCTGTATCCGTTTTCTGACGGAAACGGAAAGCGAACGGCTGATGGGGCTGCCGGAGGGCTGGACAAAGTACGGGGCGGACGGCGTGGAGATCCGGCCTCTGCAACGCTACAAGGCACTGGGAAACGCGATTGCCCTCCCTTGCGCCGATTACATTATGGCCGGGATTTATGAGGTGCTGGCTGACCGGGCCGGAAAGGAGGAATGAGCCCATGTTTGAAGCCTATATAACCAATACAGCCCTGTACCCCTTAATGGGGATCGAGGTAGGGACAACGGTACATTTCCCCATGACGACACAGGAGTTGCAGGCCGCCCTTGCCAAAATCGGGATAGACGGGAAACGGTACAGCGAAGTGTTCTTTACCAGCTTTGACAGTGATGTGCTGGGGCTCTACGATCATCTCTACGAATGTGAGAACATCGACGAGCTGAACGAGCTGGGCCACGCCCTGCTGGAAGTACGGGATAAGGGCGGACTGGAAACCTTTGAAGCCGCTCTTGTCTTGGGAAACCACACAAGGAGCGTGAAGGATTTGATAAACCTGACGCAGAACCTTGACCTTTACCGCTTTTACCCGGATATTTCCGATGATGAAGGGCTGGGCCGTCTTTACGCCGACGAGCTTGGGACTATCGACATACCGGAGCACATTCAGAACTACTTCGATTATGAAGCATACGGGCGGGATGTGCGTATCAACGAGGGCGGCGTATTCGCTCCCGGTGGGTATGTGTCGGCAGTCCCGGAGGGCTTCAAGGAGTATTACCACGGGCCGCAGGACATTCCGCCGGAACACCGGATATTTGCCTATCCTGAAAAGGCCGAGCCTGTCCACTCCATTCTCGCTGCACTCAAACGGTTTCAAGAAGCCCCGCCCGCTCCGAAAAAGGACAAGGCGGGGCCTTCCCATGAAGAACGGTAAGACTTCGGGCCAGCATGGCCCGAAGCATGAAGGAGGTGCATACCATCAACTATTACCCTATCAATGAAGGAGCCGCCCGCCGGGCAAAGGAAATGAACAGCTTTTCCGACTACAAGGAAGGGAGCGCAACGGCGGAATACCGGGCAATGGTGGACAAGGCCGCCGCCATAGCGGAACAGCAGAAATCCCGGGTGGACCCCATGTACCATGAGAAGATCGACCATCTGTTAGACACCTACGCCCGCAAGCTGGCCGAAAACATGAACCAGGGCTTTGCCATTGACGCAAGGGTTCCCTCTGTGATGATCGCCGGACCTGCCAATTTCCCGGTGGGAAAGAAGGAAAAACAGAACCGGGCCCGGGACAGCAACATGGAGGAATGGCGGTATATTCAAGGGCTGCTGGATAAGATACGCAGTACCGGCATGGGCGGGATCAGCGCCGATGACCCGGCAGCGATTGAAAAGCTCCAGAAGAAGCTGGACGGGCTGGAACGCTCCCAGCTCATTATGAAGGAGGTCAACGCCTATTACCGCAAGCATGGCAAGCTGGACGGCTGTGCGCTGCTGTCGCCGGATCAGATCGAAAAGCTGAAAGCAAGCATGGCGTCAAGCTGGCGGAGCGATCCGAGGCCCTTTGAAAGCTACCAGCTTACCAACAACAATGCGGAGATCCGCCGGGTAAAGGCCCGTATCGAACAGCTTTCCAAACAGGCACAGCAGGAATTTTCCGGCTGGGAGTTCGATGGGGGCCGTGTGGAAATGAACCGGGAGGACAACCGCTTGCAGGTGTTCTTTGACGGAAAGCCTGACGCGGACACCCGGGCCGAGCTGAAAAGCAACGGTTTCCGCTGGGCTCCCAGCGTGGGCGCATGGCAGAGGCAGCTCACGGACAACGCCATCCGGGCGGCTGACCGTCTGGAATGTATCAAGCCGCTGTCCGGCGAAAAGCCCTCCCAGCTTCAAAAGAAGCCCTCTATCTTGCAGACCATGCGGGAACAGGGCGAAAAAGTCCAGACGGAGCCGGAAAAGAAAGCTCCGTCCGGCAGAGATGCCGAGCGGTAAGCCTCGGGCCACATTGGCCCGAGGTTTTCTGTTCCCCGAGATTGTACGGGGGCCTCCCGGATAGCGGGAACCCCGACGGAAAGGAGGTTTTATGCAGGAAGAAGTAAACCAAAAAACGGTTGCCCTTTCGATCAGGACAACGAAGCTCACAGGAAAAGTGCTGGCTGCCGCTCTTGGCAAGGTGGTTCGGGCGCTGCAAAAGCACCACCGGAAGGCGCTGACCCCGCAGGGACGCCAGAGCGTGAAAAAGCTGATGAACCACTATGGCGGCAAAAGCGCCATGCCCTATGTGGGAGCCCCAAAGGATTTTGACCGGATCGCAAAGGAGTTCCATGTGGACTACGCTTTCCATAAAGTGAGCCCCGGTCATTACCTGCTGTTTTTCAAAGCCAATCAGGCGGACGCTATCACGGCGGCCTTCCAGAAGTACAGCGCAAAGGTGCTGAACAAAGAGCAGGACAAGGCTTCCATCCTCGGCCAGCTTCGGAAATTCACGGAGCAGATCAGGACACAGGCAAAGGAAAAGCAGCGGACCAGAGAGGCGGTGAAGGACGGACGTTGAGTGACAAGATCAGAAAATATGTGCTCCCAAACCTGCCGTACCTCTTTGTGTTCTGGTTCTTCTCCAAAATCGGGACGGCCTACCGGATCGCCCCCGGCACAGACTTCGGGACAAAGCTCATGGGGATGCTTGATACCTTCCCCAAAGCCTTTGAAACCTACTGGCCGGGGCTGGGAGGTATTGACCTGCTGGTGGGCCTTGCCGGTGCGGCTGGGATGTATCTGCTGATACAGTCAAAGATCAGGCAGGCGAAAAAATTCCGGCGGGATGCGGAGTACGGCACCGCCCGCTTTGGAACAAAGGAGGATATAAAGCCGTTTGTTGACCCTAAATTTCAGAACAATGTCATTCTGACCGGGACGGAGTTCCTTACCATGAACACCCGTCCGAAGATACCCGCCAATGCCCGGAACCTAAACGCCTGTGTCATCGGATCGTCCGGCTCGGGAAAGACAAGGTTCTGGCTGACCCCGCAGCTCCTTCAAGCCCATTCCTCGTATGTGGTGGTAGACCCGAAGGGCGGCACCCTCGACCAGTGCGGGCGGTTTCTGCAACGGGAGAAATACAGGGTGCGGGTGTTCAACAGTATCGACTTTTCAAAATCCATGCACTACAATCCGCTGGCCTATATCAAGACGGAAAGCGATGTTTTGAAATTCGTTACCGCTCTGATCGCCAACACCAAAGGCGACGGCAAGGAGGGCGACGAGTTCTGGACTAAAGCTGAAACCCTCTTGTACTGCGCCCTTGTGGAGATCGGAAGAGCACACGTCTGAACTCCAG
>OIKW01000315.1_pt1 | contig 4821 bp, 4 predicted proteins | sample 1584381 | NCBI WGS metagenome assembly OIKW01 (sample SAMN02674600, study PRJEB24791) | human gut metagenome, SKBSTL024 | isolation source: stool | host: Homo sapiens | place: USA
GTGCTGGCAGCAGATCGGCTACATGATGATCATCTACATTGCTGGCCTGCAGAACGTGCCGCTGGATCTGATCGAAGCCGCCAAGATCGATGGCGCAAACGCCAAGCAGATCCTGTTTAAGATCAAGATCCCCATGGTTATGCCCAGCATTACCATCTGCACCTTCCTGACTTTGACCAACTCCTTCAAGCTGTTTGACCAGAACCTGTCCCTGACCGGCGGCGAACCGGCCAAGCAGACCATGATGCTGGCTTACAACATTTATGATACCTTCTATGCCCGCTCCGGACCCCAGTGGAAGGGCATCGGCCAGGCAAAGGCTGTTGTGTTCTGCCTGTTTGTTGTGGTGCTGGCCGTACTCCAGCAAAAGCTGACCCAGTCCAAGGAGGTGCAGCAGTAATGGAAAAAACCATCAAAAAACCGGTGGAAGAAAAACCTACCGTTGGCAAAGCGGACCGCCGCATCAATGCCATTCTCAGCGTGGTGCTTGGAGTGCTGTGCGTTGCATGGATCTACCCCATCGTCATGATCTTCTTTAACTCCCTCAAAACCGAGCGCGCCATTACCACCTCCCGCGCGTTTGAGCTGCCCACGGCCGGAACCTTTGTCGGCCTCAAAAACTATATTTACGGCATCCAGGAAATGGACTTTTTGTCTTCCTTCTGGTATAGCCTAGTCATTACTGTCAGTTCTGTTGTGCTGATTCTGCTGTGCTGCTCCATGTGCGCATGGTTCATCACCCGTGTCAACGGCAAACTTTCCAAACTGATGTACGGCTTGTGCATGTTCAGCATGGTGGTGCCGTTCCAGATGGTCATGTTTACCCTGGCCAAAACAGCGGATAGCTTAAAATTGAACAACCCTTACAACATCTGCATCATCTACCTCGGCTTCGGTGCCGGTCTCGCGGTGTTCATGTTCACCGGCTTTGTAAAATCCATGCCGATTGCTATTGAAGAAGCCGCTATGATCGACGGTTGCAATCCCATCCAGATTTTCTTCAAGGTCGTCTGCCCGATTTTGAAGCCGACGATGATCTCTACCGCAATCCTGGAAACCATGTGGGTCTGGAACGACTATCTGCTGCCCACCCTGGTGCTGGATATCAAAACCTACCGCACCATCCCCATGGCGATTCAGTATTTCCGCGGCAGTTACGGCAAGGTGGAAATGGCGCCCATGATGGCCTGCATCATGATCACCATTCTGCCGGTCATTATTCTGTATCTGATCTGCCAGAAGTATATCATTGATGGTGTGGTGGCCGGTGCTGTAAAGGGCTAACGGCTGCGGCACCCTGCTGCCGGAAGGAGTTTTCTGTGTATGACCATCAAAGATATTGCAAAAGAATCGGGGTATGCCATCGGCACGGTTTCGCGGGTGCTCAACAATAACCCCAGCGTCAGCCCGGCCGCCCGCGCCAAGATTCTTGAGGTCATCAAGCGGTATAATTATCAGCCAAACTCCAACGCCAAACACCTGAAACAGCAAAGCAGCGATGGCCTTGCCCTGATCGTAAAGGGCACCCAGAACATGTTGTTTGTGGACATTCTGGAAAAAATGCAGGCTATCCTGGAGGAACGCGGATATGTTTCCACGGTCTATTATATTGATGAAGAAGCCAACGAAGTTGCGCAGGCCGAACTGATCTGCGCCGAGCGCAAACCTTATGGTATTGCTTTCCTTGGTTCTAACCTGGAATACTTCACACCGCAGCTGGCGGAACTACGTGTTCCATGCCTGCTGCTGACCAACAGCGCCGCAACCCTGAACATCCCCAACCTGTCCAGCGTCAGCGTGGACGATGTTTCGGCATCGTCCCTGATGATTGAGTACCTGTATGCGCAGGGCCACCGCAAGATCGGACTGATCGGCGGCAAGCCAGACCAGTCCCGCCCCAGTCTGTCCCGTCTGACCGGCAGCCAGAGCGCTATGTTCCGCCTTGGCCTGCCGTTCGAGATGGAAAAGCAGTATGCCTATGCCCGGTTTTCGCTGCAAAGCGGATATACCGCCATGGAATACCTGCTCAAGCACTGCCCGGATATTACGGCAGTGTTTGCCATGTCGGATCTGATGGCCCTGGGCGCGATCCGTGCCCTGAATGACCATGGCCTGCGTGTGCCGCAGGATATCTCGGTTTCGGGCTATGACGGTATTGCGCTGGGGCGTTACAGCAACCCGCGGCTGACCACCATCCGCCAGAACTCGGAACGACTGGCCCTGCGCGGTGCGGAAATTCTGCTCAACTGTATTGAAAACGGAAGCAGCGCGGTGCATGAAGTGGTTCCTTTTGAATTGATTGAGGACGAAAGTGTTGCGGCTTTGCCCAATCATTGAACGAACCAGACATATGCGGAGTATATAAAGAAAAGAGGTTTCCCTGATGAGAGCAAGCGGCATTCTGCTGCATATTTCCAGCCTGCCCTCCCCCCATGGCATCGGCACCATGGGCGCGGCAGCAAAAGATTTTGTGGATTTCCTAGTCAAAGCCGGTCAGGCTTACTGGCAGATCCTTCCGGTTTGCCCCACCAGCTATGGCGACAGCCCTTACCAGTCTTTTTCTACCTTTGCGGGCAATCCGTATTTTATTGACCTGGACCTGCTGGCCAAAGTGGGCCTCCTCCAGCCGGAAGAATATGAATCTATCGACTGGGAAAGCACCCCTGGCTGTGTCAATTACGGAGCGTTGTACCAAAAGCGTTATGTGGTGTTGCACAAAGCCTGTGCCCGCCTGTTGGCAGCGCCCCCGGTGGATTACGCCGATTTTTTGGCGAAAAACGCGTTCTGGCTGCCGGACTATGCCCTCTTTATGGCCCTGAAAGATGCCCATAACGGGGTCTGCTGGCAGCAGTGGGAAGAACCGCTGCGCCGCCGCGAACCGGAGACCTTGGCCGCGGCCCGCGCCAAATATGCGGCGGATATTGACTTCTGGCAGGCTGTGCAGTATCTGTTCTATACCCAGTGGCATGACCTGAAAGCCTATGCCAACGCGCAGGGCATTGAGATTATCGGCGACCTGCCGATCTATGTGGCGGAGGATAGCGTGGATGTCTGGTCCTGCCCGCAGGAGTTCCAGCTGGACGAAAACCTGGTCCCCACCGAGGTGGCCGGCTGTCCGCCGGATGGCTTCTCCGCCACCGGTCAGCTATGGGGCAACCCGCTGTTTGACTGGGACGCTATGGCTGCCAACGGCTATGCCTGGTGGGTGCGCCGCATCCGCCACCTGTGCGGAATTTATGATGTGTTGCGCATTGACCATTTCCGCGGCTTTGCGGGGTATTACGCCATCCCCTATGGTGATAAGACCGCCGAAAACGGCCGCTGGCGCACTGGGCCGGGCTATGCCCTCTTTGCTGCCGTCAAAAAAGAGCTGGGCAGCCCCCGCATTATTGCTGAGGACTTGGGCTTTTTGACCGACGATGTGCGCGCTCTGCTGAAAGAATGCGCCTACCCCGGCATGAAAGTGCTGGAATTTGCCTTTGACTCCCGCGATACCGGCAGCGCCAGCGACTATCTGCCCCACAACTACCCGGTGAACAGCGTGGCCTATACCGGCACCCACGACAACGAGACGCTGGTATCGTGGTACCAGACTGTCACCGATGCCGAGCGCGCCATGGTGCGGGACTATCTGTACGACTACGCCACCCCGGAGGAGCAGCTCTATAAAAGCATGATCGCACTGATCCTGCGCAGCGCAGCGGCGACCTGCATCATCCCCATGCAGGACTGGCTGGGGCTGGATAACTCCGCTCGCATCAATCAGCCCTCCACCGTGGGCCAAAACTGGCGCTGGCGGCTGAAAAAGCCCCAGCTGACCAAGAAGCTCCAAAAGGAGATCTGCCAGCTGACCACCCGCTACGGGCGGAAGAACTGGGCGTAACTGTATGAAAGCCATAAAACCCCATGTCCGGGCCGTTCACACAACAGTCTGGGCATGGCTCCATCATTGTAAAGGTCATCAAGCAGTACAATTCCGCTCCCGTGGGTGACTATCTCAACTGATTGCTCCCTGACAAAAAGGCCGCTTCCGTTCAAAAACGGAGGCGGCCTTTTGCGTCAGGCAGATCTACCACTGGTTAAAATGTACCCGGTCATCCTCATAGCGGCTCTTACGCGGGGCAGTAAGGTCTGCTTCCGGGTAGCCAAGGGCGATGATGGAGTGGGGCACAATGGTCTCCGGCAGAGCGAACAGCTTTTGCTGGGCCTCTACCCGGTCCATCTGGGGCCAGGTGCCCAGCCAGACTGCGCCAAGCCCCAGCTCCTGTGCAGCAAGGCAGATGTTCTGGGCGGCAATGGCTCCGTCAATGACCCAGTAGTCCTTTGCAAAGCGGAACGCACGGTCAAGGTCGCCGCAGACGAGGATACCGGCGGCAGCTTTCCGCAGCGGCTCGGCAGGGCGGCCATTGGCATTGGCCATCTGTGCCAGCTTTTCCGGGGCGGTCACCACCACGAAGGACCAATCCTGTGCATTGACGCAGCTGGGTCCGCTCATGGCCGCTTCCAGCAGCTGGTGCAGTGTTTCGCTTTTGATGGGCTTGTCGGTGAATTCCCGGCAGCTGCGCCGGGTGAGAATGGCATCCAGAGTGTTCATAGATCAGTGCCTCCTGTTTTGATTTGCCCCAGTATAGCACAGTGATCATTCCTCGGCTTCAGCCTTTGCAGTTTCAAGGAAGGCCCGGATCTTATCCACCTGGATCTGTGCCACGGCCCGGCCGGTCTCGTAGACGCGGCGCAGCTGGTCGGGGTCACGCTCCATGGCACCAATCTCCAGCGGGATGGGCGGGCGGATGACGTAATCCTTGCCGGACTGCTCCAGCA
>OIKW01000329.1_pt1 | contig 4550 bp, 3 predicted proteins | sample 1584381 | NCBI WGS metagenome assembly OIKW01 (sample SAMN02674600, study PRJEB24791) | human gut metagenome, SKBSTL024 | isolation source: stool | host: Homo sapiens | place: USA
CGGGCTGCGGCTGATCTTGGTGGACGATCAAAGTCCAGACCGCAGCGGCGAAATTTGTGACGCTTACGCAGCAAAGGATCCCCGTGTGATGGTACTGCACCGCAGGGAACGCGGGGTTTCCGGCGCGCGCAATGCCGGGCTACGGGCCGCCACCGGCGAGTATATTGTATTTTTGGACAGTGACGATGCCCTGCGCCCCGGCGCTTTGGCCGCCGCCCTTGCGGCACAGGCCGCTGCCCCCAACGCTTTTGTGCTCTGGCACTACACCATGCAGCCGGACCCGTATGACCCTGATCCTGTCACCCCGCCCACCCCTTCCACGCCGGAGAACCCGGCCCCGGCAGATGCCCGCCCGACCGTGACTGAAACCACCACCCCTAGTGCACCGGAGCCCACCGCCCCGGCCAGCGTGGTGGCGGATGCCCGCCCGGCCGAAGGCCCCAAACTGATCCAGACCGGTCAGCTGAACTGGCCCGTGCCGGTGCTGGCTGTCAGTGGTGTGGTGCTGTTTGCATTCGGCTGGGCGCTGGATCGCAAATACCGCGCAGTATAATTTTATTCTGATACAACAAAGAGGACCCGATGCATCTGCATCGGGTCCTCTTTTTCGGTTTCTTTTATGCAGTCAGGGTTTACTGCTGCTGTGCCTGCTGCTCGGCGCGCTTGGCTTCCAGCGCCAGAATGGCATCGCGGCGGCTCAGGTTGATACGGCCCTGCTGGTCGATGTCGGTCACCTTGACCACGATGGCATCGCCCACGGCAACCACGTCCTCTACCCGCTCCACGCGCTTGGTGTCCAGCTTGGAGATATGCACAAGGCCTTCCTTGCCCGGAGCGATCTCCACAAAGGCACCAAAGTTCATCAGGCGGGTGACCTTACCCTTGTAGATGGCACCGATCTCGGGGTCCTCCACAATGGTCTTGATGGTGAAGATGGCGCGCTTTGCGTCCTCCTGATCCACGGCGGAGACGAACACATGGCCGTCCTCCTGCACATCGATCTTGCAGTTGCAGGTGGCGCAGATGTCCTGGATGACCTTGCCGCCCTTACCGATCACGTCCTTGATCTTATCGGTGGGGATCATCATGCTGAACATCTTGGGAGCCCAGCGGCTCAGCTCCTCACGGGGCTGTGCGATCACGGGCTTGATGATCTCGTCCAGAATATACAGGCGGCCCTTGCGGCACTTCTCGAAAGCCTCGGCAATGATGTCGTAGGTCAGGCCATCGATCTTGATGTCCATCTGGATGGCAGTGATGCCCTTGCGGGTGCCGCCCACCTTGAAGTCCATATCGCCGTGGAAATCCTCCACGCCCTGAATGTCCAGCATGGTCATCCAGCGGTCGCCCTCGGTGATCAGGCCGCAGGAGATGCCGGCAACAGGTGCCTTGATGGGCACACCGGCATCCATCAGAGCCAGGGTGGAACCGCAGATGGAAGCCTGAGAGGTGGAGCCGTTGGAGCTCAGGACCTCAGAGACACAGCGGATGGTGTAGGGGAACTCCTCCAGAGAGGGCAGCACGGGGACCAGAGCGCGCTCTGCCAGTGCGCCGTGGCCGATCTCGCGGCGGCCGGGGCTGCGGGGTGCGCGGGCTTCGCCGACAGAATACGGCGGGAAGTTATAGTGATGGATGTAACGCTTGGTCTGCTCGTCGGTCAGATCGTCCATCAGCTGGTTGTCCTTGGTGCCGCCCAGGGTGCAGGTGGTCAGCACCTGGGTCTGGCCGCGGGTGAACATACCGGAGCCGTGGACCCGGGGCAGGATGCCCACTTCGGCAGCCAGCGGGCGGATCTCGTTGATGCCGCGGCCATCCACGCGCTTGCCCTCATCCAGCAGCCAGCGGCGGACAACGTACTTCTGCATCTTGTAGCTGACAAGGTCGAGATCTGCGTCAGACAGATCGGGGTACTCCTCGGCGATCTTGTCCATGATGGGCAGCAGAGCAGCATCCCGCACATTCTTGTCGTCGGTATCCATGGCGGCCTTGAAGTCGTCCAGATACTTGTTCTGGATGGCGTGGAACACGTCCATATCCAGACCCACCACCTGGAAGTCGATCTTCGGCTTGCCGCGCTCTGCAACGATGCCGTTGATGAAGGTGATGATCTTCTTGATCTCCACGTGAGCGGCCTTGATGGCGTTCAGCATGGTGTCCTCGTCCACCTCGTTGGCACCGGCCTCGATCATCACGATCTTGTCCATGGTGGCGGCAACGGTCAGGGCCAGGTCGCTCACCTTGCGCTGCTCCTGGGTGGGGTTCAGGACGATCTCGCCGTCCACCAGGCCCACCTGAACACCGCCGATGGGGCCGTTCCAGGGGATCTCAGACACAGCGGTGACCAGAGACGCACCGATCATGCCGGCGATCTCAGGGCTGCAATCGGGGTCCAGGCTCATCACGGTCATGGTGATGCAGACATCGTTGCGCATCTCCTTGGGGAACAGCGGGCGCATGGGGCGGTCCACCACGCGGCTGGTCAGGATGGCGCGCTCACCGGGGCGGCCTTCACGGCGCATAAAGCTGCCGGGGATGCGGCCTGCGGCGTAGAGCTTTTCCTCATACTCCACGTTCAGGGGGAAGAAATCCACACCTTCGCGGGGCTTGGGGCTCATCACAACGTTGCACAGCACGCAGGTCTCGCCGTAGCGGATCATGGCGCTGCCGTTGGACAGACCGCACATTTTGCCCATTTCTACCTTGAACGGGCGGCCTGCCAGCATGGTTTCGTAGACCTTGAAATTCTCAAAGGTCTCTCTGCGGGAACCAAATTCAATTGCCATTGTTTTTGCCTCCTTGTTTTTTCGGATTTTTTCTATCCAAAAGGCGGTGGCACGCGCATCATAGCAATAAATCCAGCGTCCGTGCCGTTCACATCCGGTTTTGTTTGAGATATTTCCCCCACCGGGGGAATGTCTCTGCCGTTGATGTGAGCCGTCCGCGCCATGAAAAAGCATTCGGGGCACAGGCGTTCGATTTACTGCTGCAATACGCAGCCGCTGCCATTTGTATACAAAAGCAAAAGGCAGGCACCTTTGCGGTACCTGCCCTCTGTTTAAATTACTTACGCAGACCCAGAGTTGCGATCAGAGCACGGTAACGCTCGATGTCCTTCTTCTGGAGATAAGCCAGCAGATTGCGGCGGCGGCCAACCATCTTCATCAGGCCGCGGCGGCTGTGGTGATCGTTAGGGTTCTTCTTCAGGTGCTCGTTCAGCTCGTTGATGTGAGCGGTCAGCAGAGCGACCTGCACTTCGGGAGAGCCAGTGTCCTTCTCGGTCAGAGCGACTTTGGCCATAACTTCCTGCTTGTTCATAGTAACAGTACCTCTTTATAAAATTTTATTTGCCGTCGGCACAGAATGCGGGAAAACGGTACTCCCGAATGGGCATACTCCCAGCCCCGTGCCGCGGTAACATGGCTAGTATAACAGAAATCCGTGCAAAAAGCAAGAAAAATTTTACTATGCTTTTGCAAAATAGGCCTTGGCGCGCCGGGCTGCATGATCGATGCAGGCCTTCAGCTCGTCCAGGGTATCAAACTTTTTGCTGGGACTCAGGTAGGCGTAGAACTCCACCACCGGGTCGGTGCCGTAGAGGTCGCCGGAAAAATCCGGGATAAAGGTCTCACAGGTCACCTTGGTCTCGTCCGAATTGACAGTGGGCCGGGTCCCCAGGCCGGTGGCCGAGGGATACCAGGTATCACCGATCCGGGTGCGGGTGATGTAGATGCCGTAGCGGGGCATCTGGAAACCCGCCGGGTAGATCTGGTTGATGGTGGGCACGCCCAGCGTGCGGCCCAGACCTGCCCCGTGCTGCACCGCGAAACGGATGGCATAGGGCATTCCCAGCATGGCGTTGGCGGCAGGCACATCGCCGCCCTCCAGTGCCGTGCGGATGCGGGTGGAGGACACCGGCTTTTCCTCAAACTGCGCCATGGGCACCACGATCACCTCCACGCCCAACGGAGCGCAGAGGGTGCGCAGCAGCTCCGGGTTGCCGGCCGCTTTGGCACCAAAGGTAAAGTTTTCGCCGCAGACCAGCGCACGGGCATTGCAGTCCCGCACGATGCCCAGCACGAACTGCTCCGGGGTCAGGCCCTTGATCTCCTCAAAGTCCGGCGTGAGGTAATACTCCACGCCAAGGCTTGCGATCAGAGCATGCTTATCCGCTGTGGAAAGCAGGCGCTTGCCCTTCATCTTATTCACCATCGGCAGCTTGAAGGTAAACACCGCCGGGGCGGCATCGTGTTCTTTGGCCCACTGCACGGCGCTTTCGATCACCGCACGGTGGCCGATGTGGATGCCGTCAAAAAAGCCCATTGCCACTGCGGTGCCTTTTTCCGGCTGCGCCAGCGGCAGCGGTGCAAATTGTGAAATGATCTGCATGGGTTTTGTTTCCTTTTTTCAATTACGTTCTACGAACAGTTTTTCCACCCGCAGCACACCCTGTACGATATTGGCAAGGCCCAAAAACTGTCCGGCGGCATTGCGCACCCGGTAGCGGCCATCTGCTGCCGGATACCGGCTGGTGGGGCAGCCGTTGTACAAAT
>OIKW01000333.1_pt1 | contig 4396 bp, 4 predicted proteins | sample 1584381 | NCBI WGS metagenome assembly OIKW01 (sample SAMN02674600, study PRJEB24791) | human gut metagenome, SKBSTL024 | isolation source: stool | host: Homo sapiens | place: USA
GCTCCTGTTTTCTGTGTCATATTAAAATCCTCCTGTTTTTTAATAGCCGCCGTACATATCGTGGTTGACAAGGGCGGTGTAATAGCTGTCAATGGTGTTGGGCGCGTTGAAAAGTACCGCTTTCAGATATTGCTTGATGTTGCGGATTTTCGTTGTGTTCTCCCGCATACAGTCAAGCACAAAGCGGATATGCTCGCCGTCCAGTTTCATAAACTTAGATTTCACAAGCTCTGCCGGGTAGTCGTCCCCCGCAATCCGTACCCGCTTTCTGGCGGTGCATACGGTTTCAAGCATGAGGTCTACAATCTCGTCCAGCCTGTCCCCGTCAAACTTCATGTCCTGTTTGAGAATGTGGTAGTCGATATTGTCCTTGATGATTTCCCGGTATATATCAACTGCGCTCTGTGCTGCCGCTTCCGTTCCTTTCCGTTCCGGCGGCGTAGCCGCTTCTCTGCAAGGAGAGGGGTTAGGGGAAAGGATAGGAATGGAATGGGTACTTGATAAATCAGTAATTGATTTTTCTTTACTTGATATATCTTTATTTAATTGCGTTGGATTTTCCAACGTAGGTTTTTCCTGCGTAGGTTTTTCCAACGTTGGATTATCCAATGTTGGATTTTCCAATGTAGGTAAATCCAATATAGGCGGCTGTCCGCCGCTGGTAGCTGCTTCCGGCTCTCGCGGCTGCGGCTGCTCGTATATGACGTAATCTGCGCCCCGCAAGCGTCCCTTTTCGTCGCGCTCCCGGCTGCGCACGATATATCCGGCTTTTTCGAGTTCCTTTACCGCTTCGCGGATTGCGTCGATCTTCTCCCGGTTGATATGGGATAAGCCCGCAAGGGTATAATCCCAATCTTCGGGCAGCGAAAGCATTTGCGACAACAAGCCCTTTGCCTTTAAGGACAATTCCTTGTTTCGCAAGTGGTGGTTGCTCATAACGGTATATCCCGTATTTCGCTCCACTCTGAAAACTGCCATATTTCCTCACTTCCTCTCTTGGTATGCGTGGACAATTAGAAAGCCGTTTTCGGCTGTTTTGGTATTGCAATATGCCCTTTGCCGTTTTCGCGTCTGCAAAGCCGCATGGCACAAGGGCTTTTGCCCGTCTATTTGTCCATGCTGGCGTGCGTTTTCCGCGTCCTTTTGCCGGGGCAATAGGGACACTCTTTGAAAACGCAAAACTCATATTTCCACCCGGGGCGGTAGAAACGGCAAGTGCCGCAATCTTCATCATCTCCGGCACAACCGGATTGATAGCGGTCAAATCCCGGCTTCTGCTGCATGATCAGTTCAAACGCCCGCTGCTTGCCCTTTGTGAAATACATTCCGGCTGCGCCTCCTTTCCTGCGGGCATAAAAAAACGGCGTTACTTTCTCCCCAAAAGGGGTTAAGGTAACGCCGCTTGTGTGCGTATTCAGTTTTTAACACATTCCCTGTCTATCCGCTGTCCGCAAAACCATTGATTTTATTAGCTTTTTGCCGCTATCGCTATCACACCTCATTATTTGAACGGCCGGATTTTCAGCGCATGATGGACGATATGGAAGCCGGAAAAGTAAACTGCATTGTCACGAAAGACCTGTCCCGTTTCGGGCGGGAACATGTGATGATGGACTACTATCTGGAATTTCTGTTCCCGGAAAAACGGGTGCGCTACATCGCCGTTGCGGAGAATGAGGACACAGAGAAAGGGCTTTCCGATTTTGTCCCGTTCAAAAACCTGTTCAATGAATGGTTTGCGAAAGATACAAGCCGCAAGGTAAAGGCCGCTTTCAAAGCAAAGTTTGCCACAGGACAGCGTATCGGCGCCTATGCTCCCATCGGGTACAGGAAACACCCGGAAATCAAAAACAAGCTGATAATCGACGAGGAAACCCGCTGGATAGTGGAGAAGATTTTTGACCTTGCCATTCATGGCAGAGGGGCGGCCAGTATCACAAGAATACTGATTATGGAAAAGGTTCCCACACCGGGATTTATCAATTTCCAGCGTGATGGGACTTTTGCAAACATCTATGCGGGTGCGCCGGAGGAAAAAAGCTACGCATGGACGATAGCCCAGGTCAAGAGCATTATGAAAGATGAAACCTATATCGGCCATACCATCCACTACCGGGAAACGAACATTTCCTTTAAGAACAAGCGGAGGATACGCAAGCCCCAAAGTGAATGGGTGCGGGTGGAGAACACGCAGGAGCCGATTATCAGCGAACAGGTTTTCCGGCAGGTACAGGAGCAGATAGCAAACCGCCGCAGGAAGTGCAAGGATGGTACAACGCAGATTTTTTCCGGATTGGTAAAATGTGCGGATTGCGGCTGGTCGCTGTCCTATGGGGAGAACAGGCAGAACAGCAAGCCTTACGGCCATTATCATTGTAGCAAGTACGGGCAGGGCACACGCCAATGCTCCATGCACTATATCCGTTATGATGTGCTTTATGCCTATGTCCTCTCCCGTCTGCAATACTGGTCGGGGCTGGTACAGCATGATGAAGAACGGCTCTTGAAGCAGCTGTTAAATGCCACTGATAAGGGACAGGCTGCCGCAAGAAAGAAGCAGGCCGCAGAACTGAAAAAGGCAGAGAAGCGGAAAGCCGAAGTCGATACCCTGTTTGCCCGGATGTATGAGGACTGGGCGGCGGGGCGTATCACGGAATACAACTTCTCTATGCTGTCCGGGAAGTATCAAAGCGAACAGGCTGAACTGGACGAAAAGATTGAGCGGCTTCAATCTGCTATCGCCACTGAAAGCCAGAACGCCGCAGACGCAGAAAAATGGATTGCCTTGATGAAAGAGTGCGTCAATCCAACAGAACTGACCGCCGAACTTTTGAATACGCTGATTGAAAAAATCCTTGTCCATGTAAGGGGCGATGTCGGCCGGGGTGCCCCAGCGGGCGCTGCCGTACTCCATGCCCTTGCGGTATTTTTTCGCGTTTCTGCCCTTGGAGTAGACCGCCAGCCGGATCAGCACTGCGCCGGCGGCGCCCACGCACAGGTCCACCAGATGGAAGCTGGGCGCCAGGCTGGCAAAGGCCGCCGAAAAGCCCTGCCCGATGTGAAGCAGTTTCTCCGAGGCGTCCGCCCCAGGCGCCAGCCGTATCCCCTGGCAGAGCTTGTCAAAGAGATACACGAAGATGAGATACGGGAGGTTGAGGATGAGCTGTTTTTTCAGCTTGTCGGTCATCGCGCCACCTCCCGGTCTTTGGTCTTGACCTTCTCCCGCTGGCGGTGCTGGGTCCTGGCCTGTTCCTGGGCCTGAGCCAGCCGCTCCCGGATGGTGGGGCGCTTCTCCCGGTTCAGGGTCATGGCGGTGAACTCCTTGAAGGCCGGCTGGAGCTGGTCTTTGTCCTTCGCCTTGAAGAACACATAGTAGTGCGGGGGCTCCGTGGTGGGGTCCTTCTTCAGGGCATAGTCGATGTCGTACTTCTTCGCCACCGCCGAAAACGCCTTGATGTTCTGCTCCGTGATCTCAATGTTGGTCAGGGAGGCCCCATGCTGTTTGAGCTGGTGCAGGGTCTGCTTCCCCTGGTGTAAGCTGCGCTGGGAGGGCTTTTTCTGCATCTCCTCCAGCACCTTCTTCACGGCCTTTTGGAGCAGGTCCGTCGTCATCTTGCCGGTCTCCACCGAGAGGGAGCCCACGCCCTGGGTGATTTCTTCCTGCACGCACATCACCTCCGATCTCCGCCGCCGTACATATCGTGGCTCACCAGGGAGGTGTAGTAGCTGTCGATGGTGGCCGGGGCGTTATACAAAGCGGCCAGCAGGTATTTCTTGATATTGCGGACATAGGTGGTGTTCTCCCGCATACGGTCCAGCACATACTCGATATGGGAACTGTTCAGCTTGAGGAACCGGGACTTTACCACCTCCGCCGGGTAGTCATCCCCGGCGATGCGGATCATCTCCCGGTTGGAACACACCGTATCCACCATGAGCTCCACCAGCTCGTCCAGGCGGTCCCGGTCAAGCTGATGGCTCTGGATGAGGTAGTCATACTCGATGTTCTCCAAAATCAATTCCCGATAGCTCTCCCGCTCCCGCATCCGGTCCCGTCCTTTCCGGTCCGAGCCCCTGGGGGTTTGGGGGATTGATAGGACAGGATTTGATCCTTCCGTACTTGATAAATCTTTTTTTGATTTATCTTTACTTGATTCTTTAGTATTTAATTGTGCGGGGTTTCCCTGTTCAGGTTTTCCCAGAACAGGGTTATCCAAGACTGGATTTGCCTGAACTGGATTTTCCCGTCCAGGTTTTTCCCGTTCAGGTTCCGGCTGCCGGGGCTGCTCCAGGATGGTGTATTCAATAGCCCCAAGCTGCCCGTTGGCGTTCCGGACACGCTCCCGGATCACATAGCCCTGTTCTATATGCGCCAGGCTCCCGAGGGCTGAAACGG